>OIZX01000268.1_pt1 | contig 39032 bp, 37 predicted proteins | sample 1588621 | NCBI WGS metagenome assembly OIZX01 (sample SAMN03283276) | human gut metagenome | biome: human-associated habitat; material: feces | host: Homo sapiens | place: Peru | collected 2012 | reverse complement strand
AGCTGTCCTTTTTTGAGCTTTTTTATCCCAAGTGCCTTTTTTACGGCTATCTCCGCAGGTTGAAATGTGTTTTTAAACGCTTGTCTTAATGTCCTTGCCATTTGCTGTCCTTCAAAAAATTTTAGCTCATTCTAGCACATTTTTTGTTAATAATTTACTTTTATAAATACAATTTCATAATTTTTTTACTTGAAATTCAAAGATTTGCTAATGTGTGTTAGTTTGCACTTTTTAGATTTTACGATATAAAAAATAATGAGGCTTTGCCACATTTATCATTGCAAAGCCTCATTTTAAGCGTAGATTTTCAATTTTCCAGCGCAAAGTCCTTAATCTCATCAAAGTTAAGATAGCGGTAAATGCTTGCTTTGTGCGCATCGTCAAGTTTCTCGCTTACGATTTGTAGGTATTCAGCCACGCTTGGCAAGCGTCCTAGTATCGCGCAAACTGCGCCCAACTCGGCACTTCCTAGATACACTTTCGCGCCCATTCCCATTCTGTTGTCGAAATTTCGCGTTGAAGTGGAGAAAACCACAGCATTATCGGCAACGCGGGCTTGATTGCCCATACAGAGCGAACAGCCCGGCACTTCTATACGCGCCCCCGCTGCGCCAAATATGCTATAATAGCCCTCAGCCGTGAGTTGCGCCTTATCCATTTTGGTAGGCGGCACTACCCAAAGGCGAGTTTTCAGCGCCCCGCGCCCCTTTAAAATCTCGCCCAAAGCCCGATAATGCCCGATATTTGTCATACACGAGCCGACAAAAACTTCATTTATCTCGTGCGCTCTGTTGCTATCGGCTAGGATTTCGCTCAGTGTCGCCACATCGTCAGGGTCGTTAGGACACGCTAAAATCGGCTCTTTAATGTCGTTTAGATTTATATCGATGGTGTAGGCGTATTTTGCGTCCTTGTCCGCACGCAAAAGCTCGGGTTTAGCAAGCCACGCGCGCATTTTGTCCGCTCTTCGTTGCAAGGTCGCTTTGTTTTCATAGCTTGCTTTTATCATAGCCTCGATGAGAGCGATATTTGAGCGGATATACTCACTCACACTCTCCACACTCAAATCCACGCTACACGCCGCCGCACTTCGCTCCGCACTCGCATCGCTCAGCTCGAAAGCCTGTTCTACCTTTAAATTCGGCAAGCCTTCTATCTCTAAAATCTTGCCCGCAAAGATATTTTTTTTATTTTTCTTTTCAACCGTGAGCTGTCCTTGCTTTATCGCATAGTAAGGTATGGCATTTACCAAGTCGCGCAGGGTTATACCAGCTTGAAGCTCTCCGCTGAACCGCACCAGCACACTTTCAGGCACATTTAAAGGCATAGAACCCGTTACCGCCGCAAAGGCGACAAGCCCACTGCCCGCAGGGAACGAAATGCCGATAGGAAAGCGAGTGTGTGAGTCTCCGCCCGTGCCGACACTATCGGGCAGCACAAAGCGGTTGAGCCACGAGTGAATGACGCCGTCTCCGGGCTTTAACGCCACGCCGCCGCGACTTGTGATAAAGCTCGGCAAGCTCTTATGCAACGCCGCATCGCTGATTTTAGGGTAGGCTGCGGTGTGGCAAAAACTTTGCATAACAAAATCAGCATTAAAGCCAAGTGAAGCCAGCTCTTTTATCTCATCGCGCGTCATCGGTCCTGTGGTGTCTTGCGAGCCAACGGTGAGCGTCAAAGGCTCTATATACATACCTGCACGCACGCCAGCCACGCCGCAAGCACGCCCGAGCATTTTTTGCGCTAGTGTGTAACCGCCGCTTGAATTTTCGGGCTGTTTCGCCTTTGTGAAAATGCTTTCAGCGCCTAAATTTAAGGCTTCACGCGCTTTTGCGCAAAGCCCGCGCCCGATGATGAGCGGAATTCGCCCGCCAGCGCGAACTTCGTCCAAAAGTGTGTTTGGGCTGAATTCAAATTTAGCGATAACCTTGCCGTCCTTTGTCAGCTCGCCTTTTGTGGTGTGAATTTCAAACTCATCGCCCATTTCAAGCCCGCTCACATCGCAAACTATCGGCAAAGCCCCGCTGTCTTGGGCGGTGTTGTAAAAAATCGGCGCGATGGTGCTGCCGATGACTATGCCGCCCGTGCGTTTGTTTGGCACGCCCGCAATGTCCTTGCCTAAATGCCATTGTATCGAGTTTATGGCGGATTTGCGTGATGAGCCTGTGCCGACTACATCGCCTATGTAAGCCACTTCGCGTCCACTTTTTTTAAGCTCGGCGATTTTTTCCAAACTGCCTGCTTGTCGGTTTTTGAGCATAGCTTGCGCGTGCAAGGGTATGTCGCTGCGCGTAAAGGCATCGCTTGCAGGGCTTAAATCATCGGTGTTTGTCTCGCCAGCGACTTTAAAGGCTACGCATTTGATGACTTCGGGCAGCTTTGCCCTTTGCAAAAACCACTCCGCATTCGCCCAGCTTTCAAGCACGGCTTTGGCGTGAGCGTTTGTTTTAGCCAGCTCAGCCACAGCGTGAAAATCATCGTGGATAAAGATGATATTTTTAAGCTCAGCTGCTGCCAGCTCGGCGGTGTCGCTTTGTTTAAGGGCGTTGAGCAAGACTTTGACATTGTAGCCGCCAAGCATTGTGCCTAGCATTTTTAGGGCGTGCGCCTTGTCAATGAGGGCGCATTTTAGCTCATTTTTGAGAATTTTATCCAAAAATTCACATTTTACAAGTGCGGCGTCATCAACGCCCGGGCTTACTCTGTTTTCTAACAAGCTCACTAGCTCGGGGCTTGGCTCTTTGATGAGTAGCTCGCAAAGCTGAGTGGCTTGCTCTTTGTTTAAAGGCAAAGGCGGGACATTTTGCTCTGCTCGTTCTTTGACGGCGTTTTGGTATTGTGCTAAAAATGACATTGTTTCTCCTTGTTTTTTGCTATAATTGTATTGTAATTGTAACAACAAAAAGGCAAAAAAATGTTTAAAATGTATTTTGAGTGCGAATTTTTTCAGCTTTTGTTACGAAGTGATGGGCTTGTGCTTAAAAGCGTGGAATTCGTGGGCTTTGGCGGAGAAAACAAGCCTTGCAAGCTGCTTGAAAGGGCTTGCGAAGAGCTTGCTTTATATTTTGCGGGGCGTTTGCGTAAATTTCAGCTGCCTTTGGCAAAGCGTGGCACAGCCTTTGAATGCAAGGTGTATCAGGCTTTGAGCGAAATTCCCTACGGGCAAGTGATGAGCTATGCGCAAGTTGCGCGCAAAATCGGCTCTTTAAACGCTGCTCGTGCGGTAGGAAATGCAAATGCGAAAAATCCTTTGCCTATTTTTGTGCCTTGCCACAGGGTTATCTCAGCTAATGGACTTGGCGGATATAGCGGCGGAGTAGGGCTTTTTGAGAGTTTGCAAGGTGCGAATTTGGCTACAAGTGAGAATTTCAAAGGCAAATTTACTTCTCCGCTTGACATAAAACGCTATTTGCTCGGACTTGAAGGCGTGGATTTAAGTAGTATTGAGGGTTAAATTTAAATTGCGCTAAATTCATCGCAATGTTATCAAAAACAAGTTTTATTATGCTACAATTTTGCGTAAATTCAGCAAAAATTTAAGGAAAATGATGAAAATTTTAGACGGCAAGGCGTTGAGTGCGCAAATCAAAATCGAGCTAGCGCAAAAAGTGGCGGATTTAAAGGCAAGTGGCGTTGAGCCTGCTTTGGCGGTGATTTTAGTGGGCGATGATGCCGCAAGCCATACTTATGTAAATAACAAAGCAAAAGCCTGCGAGCAGTGCGAAATCAAGTCTTTTGTGTATAAACTTGCCGAAAATACCACGCAAAGCGAGCTACTTGCGCTCATCAACACCCTAAATTTCGATGATAGCATTGATGGCATTTTGGTGCAACTGCCCTTGCCAAAGCACATTGATAAGGCTGTGATACTCGAAGCTATAAGCGTTCATAAAGATGTCGATGGCTTTCACCCCTTTAATGTCGGGCTTTTAAACACGGGCTTTGAGGGCGCGCTACTGCCTTGCACGCCTTTGGGCGTAGTGAAGTTGCTTAAAGCCTATGACATAAATGTCGAGGGCTTAAACGCCGTCATCATCGGCGCGTCCAACATTGTCGGGCGTCCTATGGCGACAATGCTCTTAAATTTAGGCGCGACAGTGAGCGTGTGCCACATAAAAACCCGTGATTTGAGCCTTTACACAAGGCAAGCGGATTTGATAGTCGTAGCCGCAGGCTGTGCAAGCTTGCTGAAAGCCGATATGGTAAAAGACGGCGTTATCGTTGTCGATGTAGGCATAAACAGGCTCACAAATGGCAAGCTCGTGGGCGATGTGGATTTTGAGAGTGTCAGCAACAAGGCAAGTTTCATAAGCCCTGTGCCAGGCGGCGTAGGACCGATGACGATAGCAATGCTACTTGAAAACACGCTCAAAGCCGCGCAAATTAGGGCAAAGAGACAAAAACAATAATCAAAGCATTATTTAGCTGATTTAGGCGTGATAAATTTGCTTGTAAAGTGCCACAAAAGCTTCTTTTTCTAGCTTTGTCATAGCACTTATTTTAAAGCCAAATTTTTTTGCTATCTTGCGCCAAAACGCACGATTTTTACCAAATTTAGCTTTCATTTGCTTGAATTTTTTAGAATTTAGCTTTGAAAATTTGCCAAAATTTGCGCGTGGCTAAATTTAGCTTTGATAAAAGCCCAAAATAACAAAGCGCAAAGCAAGGCAGATGGAGCTTGTCGCCAAAAGTGCGGCAAAACGAAAGGCAAACTATGCAAAAACTCAAAAAACTACGCACATTTAGCGAGTCTTGGACGGGGACGATTATCATCGTTTTGCTTGTGATTTTTTTCTTTATCCAAGCCTTTACGATACCCAGCGGCTCGATGAAAAACACGCTTTTAGTGGGGGATTTTTTGTTTGTTAAAAAATTCAGTTATGGCATTCCAACGCCGCACATTCCGTGGATAGAAGTGCCTGTGTTGCCCGATTTTAACAAAGACGGGCATTTGATAAGCGGCGAGGGACCAAAACGCGGCGATATAGTTGTTTTCCGCAGTCCGCAAAACACAAAGGTTCATTTCGTCAAGCGTTGCGTAGCCAAAGGCGGCGATGAAGTGCTAGTGAGCGGGGCTACACTCTTTGTGCGTATGAGCGAGGGCGATGAGTATATGAGGGCGAATTTCGCCGACAAAATCGCACTTATCGAGGGGCGCACCTTTGTCAAAGAGCCTTACAATCAAAAAGGCATACACAATGATGAGCGTGTAGATATGGAGAGAGTGTATTTAGAGCAGCTTATAAACGACAGCTTTGCGATGCAGCCTGTGTTTGTGAAAGGTTTTGGCGACATAAGTGCGAGTGGAGGCAATGCCTACTACTTCAAAGTGCCTGAAAATGAGTATTTTATGATGGGCGACAACCGCGACCACAGCTCAGACAGCAGGTATTGGGGTTCTGTGCCTTACAAACTCATCGTTGGGACGCCGTGGTTTTCATACTTTTCGTGGGACGAGAAATTCAACATTCGCTGGGAGCGCATAGGACGGCTCGTGCAGACTTTGCAAGATGATGAAAGCCTGATACACGATGATTTGAGCGAAATCGGAGCGTTGGAGTAGGGCGCTAGCGTGGATTTGTGCGCTCAAAGCAAGAAATTTTCGCAAAAATTTAACTTTATGGCTTTTGGTTGGTGATTTTTGATTACAATCAAAGGCAGATTTTCAAAAAAAACAAGGGAGAAAATGGCTTTAAATTCTAAATTCCGCGCCTTTTTTAAAAGCTTGCAAACAAAGCTTTTGTCGCTTAAAAGCTTTTTCGCAAGGGGCGACAAACTCACGCTCATCGATGCTAAATTTCTTGGCATTGTCTTTCTTTGCGCCCTGTTTTACGCATTTTCAAATATCGATGATTTCATAGCGCATTTATTTGAAGGCTTTTTGTGGAATTTTGCCGTATTTTTCGTGCTTTTTTATGCTTGCTCTTTTTTGGGCGATAAGGTTTTTAAGACTGTGCGAAGTGTGATTTTTTGGCTTGTTTGCGCTGTTTGTCTCATCAACGCCTTTTTGCTGATTAACTTTGATGGCTTGCTTGATTCTGATTCTTTTCAAATTTTCCTTGCCACCAACACGCGCGAAGCAAGCGAATTCATCGCTATGTATGCTAACGCTAAAACGCTTTTAGCCCTTTTTTCCATCATCGCTGTGAGTCTTTTGGCGTGGCTTTTTAAATTTTCGTTTGAGCTTTCTAAAAGATTTTGCGCCTTGTTTGCGGGCGTTTGTCTTGTCGTTTTGGCGCAAAATATCATCAAATCAAGCTTTCAAAACTCAACTCAAAAAACACAGCTTTTTCACACGGCACAGGTTTTAAGTCAGGGTGTGCAACAACAAAATGATTTCATCAAGGCTTACAAAGAGCTTGATGAAAACATGAGTGCAATGCTCGCTCAAAAGTTGGCTAGTGAAAAAGATAAAAATTCAACCCTATCCAAATCCTATATCTCTCAAAATAAGAAAATTCCAAAAATCATTCTCATCATCGGCGAAAGCACACAACGCAATTATATGCAAATTTATGGCTATGATTTGCCTACTACACCGCACTTAAATGAGTTTGTTAAAAGTAAAAATTTGTTTGTTTTTGATGATATTATTTCCCCGCAAACACACACCGCATTTGTGCTTGATAAGCTTTTAACCTTTGCAAACTACGAAAACAACGCTACCACGCCTTGGTATCATCAAATGAATCTCATCGATGCGATGAATTTGCTGGATTATAAAAGTTTTTGGCTTAGCAATCAAGAGCAAATTTCTGTGTGGAACAATGTCGCCGAAGTCATCGCCAAAAGGGCGAGCGTTCAGCACTTTTCAAACACAGCTTTTAGTGGTGGTTCTAATGCCAAAGATGAAATTTTGTTGCAAATGTTTGATGAGCTAAAAAGCAAAATAAATACGAAAGAAAATCAATTTATCATCTTTCATTTAATGGGGACACACGAAGCTTATGCAAAGCGTTATCCTGAAGAATATGAGAAATTTAACACTCAAATGATGAGAGAAAAGGGGCTTGATAAATTTTACAAAAGTGATAAAAGGCTTAATGACTCACAGCTTAAAATCCGCGCAGAGTATGCAAATGCTGTGCTTTATAATGATTTTGTGGTGAGTAAAATCATACAAAAATTCAAAAATGATGATGCCATAGTGCTTTATCTTAGCGACCACGGCGATGAAGTTTATGATTATCGTAATTTTTCTGGGCATACTTGGAACTATGTATCGCGTTTTATGGTGGAAATCCCTTTTATGATTTATATGAGCGATACCTTTAAAAAACGCCATCCAAACATAGTAAAAAAGGTAAAAATGGCGCAGCACAAGCCTTTTATGAGTGATAATCTTATGCACGCGCTTTTTGATTTGTTAGACATTAAATGCGTGGAGCTTGACAAAGCTTTAAGCCCTTTTAACAACAAATACAACACTTCTCGGGCTAGAATGGTAGGCGGCAAGGACTATGACAAAGAGCTTAAAGAGCCTGAACTTGGCTTTATCGTGCCTGATAAGATTTATCTGCACCGCACGGACGAGCCAAAAAAGGTGGAGGATTTTTTCGGTTTGTATCAAAATTTTGAGATAGATGTTCATTTTTTTGACGATGAAATGGCGCAAAATGCGGGCAAAAATGCGCCGTATTTTGATGTGGGACACGATGGGTTAAAACACTCAATAGGGCTAAATTTAAAAGAAATGCTCGCGCTCATTCGGCAAAAAGATGATGAATTTAAGGCAAAAGCCTTGCCAAAGCAAATCAAAACAAGGGCAAAAATTTGGCTGGATTTTAAGAATTTAAGCGACAAAAACGCCAAACAAGCTTTGCAAGAGCTTATCAAAATTTGCAAGCAAACGCGCTTTAAACACGGCGATATTATCGTAGAAAGTGGCGATTACAAGGCGTTGTCGGCGTTTAAGAAAGCTGGCTTTTACACAAGCTACTATGTGCCTTACTATGATGAAACCTTGTTAAAAACAAACGAGCAAGAAAGGGCAAAGATAAGTGCTGAGCTACGCGCCATAGCAGCAAGCGGTGCGGTAAATGCGCTGTCTTTTCCGCATTATCTTTATGAATTTATCAAATCTTTGGGGCTTAAATGCGACTTGCTGACTTGGAATGATGGCAAGAGTTGGAGAGAAAACACAGCTGAAAAGGCATTTAGCGACTCTCAAATCAAAGTTATCCTTGCTGGCGAAAAGGGCGAGTATCGATAAAGCGAAATTTGCTTGGGTGCTGTGAATTTGGAGTGAAAATGGAGCGGGAAACGAGATTCGAACTCGCGACCCCAACCATGGCAAGGTTGTGCTCTACCCCTGAGCTATTCCCGCAAGGATTTCACGCATTTTGCAAGCTGTCAAAATTTCGCGCCTTTCACAAGGCAAAATTTAAGCAAGCTCAAATTTTTGCGCCCTTTAAAAACCAAAGCTCACGCAAAGGCTCTTTTTCGCACGGCGCGACAAAAACGCGTAAAAATAAAACGCAATTTTACACAAAAACGCTTTAAAAGTCAAGGATTTAGCTAAATTTTTGCCTTTCAATTTAAGATTAAAAGGCTTTATCGTTTAAACACGCTGATGAGAAAGCAACCCAGCAACTTGCAAGGCTAGCCAAAGTAAAAATTTCAAACGCTTGTCATTTTGAGCTTTCGCTAGGAAGCGAAAAATCCAAAGAAATTCAAGGCACGCTTTAAATTTATGGATACTTCGCTTTCTTACGAAAACTCAGTATGACAAGATAAAAGGGTTTTTGGATACCTCGCTATCGCTCAGTATGACAAAGAACTTGTCATTTTGAGTGAGTGAAACGAGCGAAAAATCCACGCCTTAAAGGTTAAGGGTTTGCTTAAATTTTAAGCACTTTTATCTTTTCGCCGTCTTTGAATTCGCTTTTTGAGAACTCGCTGATGAGCAAGTGCGTGGCGTAAAAAGGTTTCATAACGCCTAAATTTTCGTTTGCCACAAAGGAATTTCCGTTTAATGTGCCTAAAATCAAATTGTTTCGCTCGTTTTTGAGCTTTAAATTTCCCTTAAATTCAGCCTCTACAAAGTCAAATTCAAAGCCAGCTCCGCTGAGCAAGCAAACTAGGGCTTTGCCAAGCAAAAAGCAGGACAAAAACGCTGATAAAGGATTTCCCGGTAAGATGAAAACAAGTTTTTCGCCTTTTTTATAGAGCTTTGTAGGCTTTGCAGGGCGCATTATAATGCCATCAAAAAGTGGCAAAAAGCCCAAATCCCGCAAGGCTTCGTCCATAAAGTCCGCATCTCCCACGCTCGCGCCACCGCTTGTGATGAGCAAATCAGCGCAAGAGTTGCTTAAAGCCTCTTTTGTCGCGCTCAAATCGTCTTTGATAATGCCCAAATAGCTCACTTCGCAAAGCTCGCTTGAAAGTAGGGCATTGATAGCTAGGGCGTTTGCGTTGTAAATGCTGTTTTCATCAGCCTTTTGCCAAGGCTCTACGATTTCATTTCCGCTTGAAAACACGCTTACTCGTATCTTTCGCGCTACTTGCACCTTGTAAATGCCCTGACTAGCAAGTGTCATTATCTGCGCCGCCCCTAAAATTTGCCCTTTTCGCAAGAATTCCACGCCCGCTTTAAGTTCCTCGCCTCTTATGCGCCGTCCGTCATTTTGCCTAGCCCTTGTGGCTATGAGCTTTTCGCCTGCAAATTCAGCCTCTTCCACGCGCAAAACCGTGTCCGCACCCAAAGGCATTTTCGCGCCCGTCATTATCTTGTAGCACTCGTTCGCGCTGATTTTATAGTCCTTTTTGTCCCCCGCAAATATCGTTCCTTTCACGCCCAAAGGCTCGTTTTTGTCGCTAAATTTAAAGGCATAGCCATCAAGTGCGGAGTTGTCAAAGGCGGGCAAGTCCTTGCACGCGCTTAAATTTTGGGCTAAAACGCGCCCAAAAGCGTTTTCAAGGCTCACTAGCTCACATTGTGCTATGCTTTTTATCTCGCTTTTGATGAATTCTAGGGTTTCAAAAAGGTTTTTTGTCATTCTTCTAGCCTTTCTATCTTTGCTCCAAGTGCTTTGAGCTTGAATTCTAGGCGTTCATAGCCCCTGTCCAAATGATAAATGCGATGCACTCGGCTCACACCCTTTGCGGCAAGTGCGGCAAGCACCAAAGCAGAGCTTGCACGCAAATCAGTAGCCATCACATCAGCGGCATTTAGGGGCTTTCCGCCGTTTATCGTGGCTATGTGTCCGTTTAGCCTTATATCAGCACCCATTCGCAAAAGCTCGCTCGCGTGCATAAAGCGGTTTTCAAACAAGCGTTCATCGATGATACTCGTGCCGTTTGCTTTTAAAGCTAGTGCCATAAACTGCGCCTGCATATCTGTGGGAAAGGACGGATACTCACTCGTGATGATTTCCACAGGCTTGATTTCTTGCGCGGGCAAAATGGTGATGACATCGCCTGCAAGCTCGATACCAAAGCCCATTTGCTTGAATTTTTCAAGCACCGCGCTTAAATGCGTGGCGTCTGCCTTGCAAACTGAGATTTGCGAATTCGTTATAGCCCCCGCGCAAAGATAAGTGCCAGCCTCGATTCTGTCGGGGATTACTTTAAAGGGCTTGAAATTCAGCAACTCTCCGTCCGTGCCGTAAATTTCAAGCTCAGCCCCGCCTATGCCCTTTATATCAGCACCCGCTTCGCGCAGCACCTCGCAAAGCTGCACGACTTCTGGCTCTTTGGCGACATTTAAAAGCCGCGTTTTGCCACGAGCTAGCACCGCCGCCATTATGACATTTTCACTGCCTGTAACGGTGATTTTGTCAAAGATGATTTGCGCGCCCTTTAAATCGCCCTTTGCGATGACATAGCCTTGCTTTATGTCTATCTTCGCGCCCATTTTTTCAAGGGCTAAAAGGTGCAAGTCAATGGGGCGTTGTCCTATGGCACAGCCTCCGGGCAAACTTACTTCGCACTCTTTGAAACGCGCGAGCAAGGGACCAAGCGTGAGTATGGAAGCGCGCATTTTGCGGACTATGTCATAAAGGGCTTTGGTGCTTTTGAGCGTGGCGGTGTTTATGCTGGCGTGGTTGTCTTTAAATTCATACTTTGCGCCTAAATTTTCAAGTAGGGCAAAGAGTGTTCTAATGTCGGCGACATTTGGGACATTGTCAATTTGCACTTCGTTTTTGGCTAAAATGCTCGACACAATCAAGGGCAGGGCGGCGTTTTTAGCACCGCTAATGCTAACCTGTCCGCTCAAATGCTCGTAGCCTGTGATTTCTAGGTATTTCATCGCTTTCTCGGTTTGTGAATTTAAGTGATATTATACATTTTTTCTGCAAATTTTGCTAGAATTTGCGTTTAAAATTTAGGGGTTTGTTTTAATGAGAATTTGAATTTGTAGCAAAATTTAAGCGAAATTTAAAAATAGGGCGCAAATGCTTGAATTTTAGCGATTTAAAATAAAAAAGCGCAAAGAATTTAAAAATAAAAAAGCATAAAAAATTTAAAATAAGAAAGTAAAAAAAAGTAAGAAAGCAAAAAGGGCGCGAGCCTTGCCCGCACCCATTACAAGCTCCATTTAGTCGAACTTTTGTCCTAAAATGTTGCCGTTGTTGTCAGCATACACTTTCATTCCGTTGGTGAATTTGAACTTGTAACCGCCAAATTCTCTATCCACTTCGATGATTTGTGCGCCTTTTTGTGTGGCTTGAACCTTTGAAACCACAGCACTTGGGATAAAGCCCGTAGGAATAGGCTTATACTTGCCATCGACTTCTGTCCATTCGCCGTTTATGTTGAAGTCGATTTTTGTGCCATCAGTAAGCACGACATCAAAAGAGTTCATATCTCTTTCGACAAGCCCGATGCTTATGCCTTTAAAATGCGTGCTGATGAATTTTTGAGCGGTTGCTGGGAGCTGATTTGCAGGCACGACCATATCCGCCAACGCTGAGCTGATACCTACTAGCAAGGCTAGCAATGTGAGTTTGAGTTTCATAGAACCCTCCTTAAAATTTTGTTGCAATTTTTTATTGCTGCGAAATGATAGCAAAGTTGTGTGAAGTGAATGTGAATTCAAAAAAACCTGCAAAAAATTTATCAAAAATTACTACACTCACACCAAAAGACACTCGTCCAACTTTTTGCGGGTTTGATAAACCTTTGTCAGCGTGAGTTTGTTTTGTAAAGAAAGTAGGGCGAATTTAGGCGTGGTAGCATTTTGAGACACTTTTATGACGCGGTTATGTTTGCTTGCTGTGGATTAAGTCTTGCGTGGCGAGTGTGAATTTAAGCCCTTTGTGATAGCTCCACAATGGAGGAAGCTCTCAAAGCAGCGCACAAGGCAAAACGAACCACGCAAACTCTACTCACATTTGCGATGACAAGCCTACTGCGCAAATCCCACTCACAACGACAAACCTACCCAAAAGCCCCTCGCACGGCGAAAGACAAGCCTTGAAAGCTCCCTCCATTATGGAGAGTAAGGCAGACACTCGTTCGGTAAAAGCGTAGCAAATTTCGTTCCAAAAATTTAACTTTTGCTATAAAAATTTAAATTTCTTTGATAAAAGCTGAAAGGATAGTGTAAATTTAATATAAATTTCAAGGCATTATTATAACATAAAATTTAATTTTGGCTACAAAATTTTAAATTTCTTTGATAAAAGCTGAAAGGATAGCGTAAATTTTGCTTGAATTTCAAGGCATTTTTAAAATGAACTTTTCGCCTTTTTGCGTGAAGCAAGTAACGGGTTGCGAAACGAAAAACACGGCAAAAATTCATTTTTGTCATTTTGAGTGAGAGAAACGAGCAAAAAATCCATATTGTCATATTGAGCGTTAGCGAAATATCCACAGAAATTTAAGACACACTTCAAATTTAAGGTAAAAAACCACGCCTTAAAAACGCAAACTCGCACTTTAAATTTGTGGATACTTCGCTTTCTTGCGAAAACTCAGTATGACAAGGGCTTTGTCATTTTGAGCGAAGTGCGTTGGCACAAAGCGACCCAACGGGTTGCAAGGCGCAAGCCGCAGTAAAAAAATCCAAAGAATTTAAGAAACACTTTGAATTTATGGATACTTCGCTGCGCTCAGTATGACAAAAGAGTGTTCAGTAAAACAATACAAGTCAGTATGACGGAAAAAAGTCGGTATGACAAGGATTTTGTCATTTTGAGCGAAGTGCGTTAGCACAAAGCGAAAAATCCAAAGAATTTAAGACACGCTTTAAATTTATGGATACTTCGCTGCGCTCAGTATGACAAAATTTAAGATATTTTCTTTTATTCAAAGTCAGTTGGCAAGCTCGAAAATTCCAAAATTCACACTCAATCACAGCACAAAATTTTAGAAAGAAAAGATATAGCGGATACCCAAACTTTCCGAAGGTGTATTTGTAAGAGTTATATCAAAACGCTCGTGCGGTTTAAGTCCATCTTGAATGCTCCCGTCCCACGCAAAAACAGCATAAGTTTTTTTGCTATCAAACAAACCGAAATGAGCAAAAAGCTCTATACCGTGCCTTTTGGCGATATTTGTTCTTAAACCAAGATTAAGTTTTATATTAAAATCTCGTGCAGTATCGATTTGACTATACCCTTCTTTACCAAAATTAATGCGTGTGCCTCCTCCCATAGTGTATTTGTAAAGCACGCCGCCAAAGCCCACACCACCAAAGACACCAAAATCCCAAGTATCGTTTGCGATGAAGTTATAAAGTATATCGATATTGAAATAAAAAGTATATTCATTAAGTTTATTTGTAAATTCGACATTGCTTACATTACGCGCTTCATAGCTGTATGCGCCCATATCAAATGAACCATAATAACGCAAACCAAATTTGGGTGTAAAAAACTGCTTATATCCACCTAATAAGCCCCATTTATAGCCATCAAATTGTTGTTCTTGCGGGTCGATAGCACAACGGCTACCTTCAAACAATACTCGGTCTTGGCAATACTCATACTCAATCTCTACGCCACTTGTTCCAAACTCCGCGCCCACAAACCAGCCACTTTCTTCGGCAAGTAATGGGCTAATGCCTAAAATTCCTGTGAATACAAGGTATTTGATGAATTTAAATTTTTTCATCTATTTTCCTTTATGGGTTTTGAACTTTTTGCCGTGCTATTTGTTGATTAAGCGTTTGTATAGCCTTGTCAATCTCGGGTATATTGACAAAGCACCCAGCACTAGGCGAATTTTTAATGCCTTTTAAAAGATGAACTACCAAACCATTAGGCATAATAAACCAGCATTCAGCACCCCTACTATGTGGATAGCCTAGTGGTTTTTGTTTCTGTGCGTCAGCCCTACTTACTAGCCAACGAATGCCGACAGACAAAACATTTGCGCCATTTGCATTTTGCGGGTCTTCGCTATCATAGCCCGAAGCTATGGCGAATTCTTTATTGTGGTCTGTATAGAGAATCACCTCAGTGTTTGGGAATTTGTTATATGGAAAAGTTGCCATTTTTCGCTCCTTTGTTTAAAAATTTCCACGATTTTAACCAAAGAAACCTTAAAGAAAAACACTAGAATTATCCAACTCAAAGGGCAAATTTTGTTTAATATCTCAAAAGTTTTTTTTATAAGCACAAATTCTATACAATGCGCCAAAATTTACGCAAAAAAGGCGAGCGAAACGATGAAAAAGCTGAGTAAAAGGGACAAGGCGGCGTTGCTGGGCGTGGATAATAGCACGCTGTATAATTGGCGTAAGCACAAGCCAAATTTATACCGCATCGTAATGCTTGGCTTTGAATTTGACGCCCTTTTAGAGCAAATGCGTCAAAACGCCGATGAGTTAGAAAGGATAGATGAGAAAATCAGACAAGAAATTCAAGCCTTTGGCGGAAAAATTTCGGGCGCGCCAAAGGACTAGCCTTGATGAGTGGCGTTTGAGCGTAAGGGCTAGGGCGATGAACGGCGTTTGCGTGTAAAGGCTAGCGTGCTTTGTGTAAATTATTTGCTTTGCGTGTAAATTTCAGCACAGCTTTTTGAAAGCTCGCGGATTTTAAGCATATAATCTTGCCTTTGGGTAACTGAAATCGCCCCACGCGCGTCTAAAAGGTTGAAAGTGTGCGCCGCAAGCAAGCAGTAATCATAAGCTGGCAAGGCAAAGCCTCTTTCTAGCACGCTTTTGCACTCTTTGTAGGCGTTTTCAAACTGGTGATTTAGCATTTCAACCGAGCTTAACTCAAAGTTGTAGGTGCTATACTCAAACTCACTTTGCTTATGGACATCGCCATAAAGCACCTTTGAGCCTGCAAAGTCGTTCCAAACTATGTCATAGACATTATCGACATTTTGCAAATACATAGCCAGCCGCTCTAAACCATAGGTGATTTCGGCACTTACTTGCTTTACGGCGATACCGCCAACTTGCTGAAAATAAGTAAATTGCGTAACTTCCATACCATCAAGCCACACTTCCCAGCCAAGCCCCCACGCTCCAAGGCTCGGGCTTTCCCAGTTGTCCTCCACAAAGCGAATGTCGTGGTTTTTTAAGTCAAAGCCTAGCGTTTCAAGGCTTTTAAGATAAAGGGTTTGTATGTCATCGGGGCTTGGTTTGATGAGAACTTGAAACTGATAGTAAGCGCCGAGTCGGTTTGGGTTTTCGCCGTATCTGCCATCGCTTGGGCGGCGGCTTGGGGCGACATAAGCGCAAGCCCAAGGCTTATCATCAAGGCTTCGCAAAAAGGTCGCGGGGTGAAAAGTGCCTGCGCCTGCTGGCATATCGTAAGGCTGCATTATCACGCAACCTTGTTTTTGCCAAAACTGCTGTAAATTTAAGATGATTTGCGAAAAAGTCATTGTGCGCTGTCCTTTTGTGGGTTTGTGGTGCTTGGGTTTGAATTCTCGCTTGAATTTGTGGCTGAATTTGCTGTGCTTTGAGTCGTGCTTAAATTTTCAGCCTTTGGCGTGGAATTTGAGCTAGAATTTGCGCTTTGGCTTTTTGGTGTCTCAGCGTGCAAGGCTGCGCTTGCGGCGGCTTTTAGGGCTGAATTTGCGCCCGAATTTGCGCTTAAATTTTCGCTCGTGGCGTTTGAATTCGCACCCGAATTTAAAGCCGAATTCAAGCTAGAATTTGCGCTTGAATTCCTTTCGCTTCTTGGGCTAAATGCGCTATTTTCCATATCATCGTCCATAGTCGCGCTCATTTTGCCCTGCGTGAAATTATCCACCGCTTTGTTCCACATAAGTTTGTATTTGCGTTTCAAAAACTCCACTTCTTCTTGCGCGCGCCCCAGCTGCTCGTTTAAAATGTCGATGGTTTTTCTGTCCTCATCGTAAATTTCTTGCATTGAGTAAAGCACATCTTTTAGGAATTTGTTTTCGTTTTTGAGCGTTTCTAGCGTCTCATCTTTGGCATCTAGCACCTTTTCGTGTAGGTTTAAAATCGTGCCTATGGTCTTTTCGACAAAGCTTTCCCCAGCTAAACTTATGCTGCTGATAGGTGTAGCCTCGCTACTGCCCTTTGGCACGACACTGAAAGTGCCTTGATTTGCCTCGATATAGATTTTGCCGTCCTCGTCCTTGAAATTCAACGCTCCATTTGCCATCATTCCTTTGACGACATCTTCGCTCAAATGCACGAGCTTGCAAAATTCGCCTATCTCTAAATATGTTTGCATTTTTTCCCCTTTATAGTAGCACTTCTACGCTTTTTGAGTCCGCTATGAGTTGATTTTCTTGCGCTTGTCTGTCTTTTTGCAAGGCAAGAGCTAAATTTTCATCATTTAAAGCCAAAATTTGCACCGCCAAATACGCCGCATTTACAGCACCTGCCTTGCCTATCGCCAAAGTCGCCACAGGAATGCCACGCGGCATTTGCACGGTAGAAAAAAGCGAATCCATACTTGCAAGGTTTGTCCCACTCATCGGCACGCCAAGCACGGGTTTTGTGGTGTGTGCGGCGATTGCCCCTGCTAAATGCGCCGCCATTCCAGCTGCGGCGATGAAAAGCTTCGCGCCTTTTTGCTCGGCTTTTGCGACATACTCAGCCGTTCTTTTTGGGCTGCGGTGCGCAGAAGTGATGATGAGTTCGTATTTGACACCAAATTTTTCTAAAATTTTGCCAGCCTCGCTCACCACCTCATAATCACTCTTACTTCCCATCACAATGCTTACAAAGTCCATTATACTTCCTTTCTCAAAAAGCTAAATTCAGGCAAAGCCTCAGGTAGCTTGATTTCGTTTTCGTTGCCGCTGTGAATTTCCCTAAAATCCTTGTTGTTTTTAGCTACAAGCCTTTTAAATTCCACAAAATACCGCCCCTCGTTTTCATAAACAAGCCCCGTTTCGTTCTCGCAAGGGCTTATGCGTGAATTTATGGGCGCAAGGATTTCATAAGGCGTGTTTAAATGCACTTGTCCCTTGCATTTGAAAAACTCGCCGTCCTCGCTGATAGCGCAAACTTGGTGCGTGCCTTCTTCTAAACTCGTGGCAAAGTTTTGCGTGTCAGTCTTTTCAAAGGCTCGTGCTACCAAATATCCGTCCGTAAAGCCTCTGTTTTTGAGTGTGTGAATTTCTTGCTCGTATTTGGGTGCGTTAAATTCGCCACGCAAGGCGTCTAAAACCGCCATTTTGTAGGTGCGCGTGGTAAGAGCCACATAATACTCGCTTTTGGTGCGCCCTTCGATTTTAAAGGCATTTATGCACTCTTCTTTCATTATTTTTTCGATATGTGAGCTTAAATTTAAGTCTTTTGAGTTGAAAATATGCGTGCCACTTTCGTTTTCTTCAAGGCGAAAAAGCGTGCCATTGTCGGCGTTTTTGGCATAAAGCTCGTAAGAAAAGCGGCAATCATTAGCGCAAGAGCCGCGGTTGCTCATTCTGCCGCTTTGCACGGAGCTGATTAAGCAACGCCCAGAGTAAGCAAAGCACATAGAGCCGTGCACAAAGGCTTCAAGCTCTATGTCGCAATGCTCTTTTATGGTTTTAGCGTCCTTTAAGCCAAGTTCGCGGGCGATGACTATGCGTTTTGCGCCCATTTCTTTGTAAATTTGAGCGTCCATAAAGTTGAGCACATTTGCCTGCGTGGAGATATGTAGGGGAATTTCGCTCGCGTTTTCTTGCGCTAAACGCATAGCGCCCAAACTTGCCACGATGAAAGCATCAGGTTTCATCGCCTTTAAGCGCAAAATGTGCCTTTTAAGCCCGTCAAGCTGAGAGCTGAAATGAAAGCCATTTATCGTAACGAAAACCTTTTTGCCCAAAGAATGCGCGTAAATAATGGCTTTTTCAAAGCTTTCATAGTCAAATTCGTGCGAGGTGCGTGAGCGCAAGGAAAAGTTATTTACCCCCGCATAAACAGCGTCCGCTCCGTAAGCTAGGGCGATTTTGAGCTTGGTGAAATTACCAGCTGGGGCGACTATCTCAGGCGTTATCACGGCTTTTGTCCTGAGTGTTGAATTTAGTGTAAATTTGGGCTTTTGCAAGGATTAGCGCAATGCTTGCCTTTAAATTTAGCGCACTTTGGGCTAAATTTGTGCTTGAAAACGCCGTGAAATTCACATTTTTGCTTGCTAAATTCATCATCTTGCCCTAAATTTATTTGTTTCCTCTTAAACTTGCGATTAAATCCTCTATGTCGCCGTCATTCATCACATCTTTGGTGCTGTCCCCTGCGATATGCACGGCTGATGAGACACGCTTGCTGTCGTCTATGTCGCCCTCAAAGAGTGAATTCATATAGCGATTGAGCGCGCGCATCACATTGATGGCTCTTTCGATTTTTTGGCGATGAATGTCTTGATACTGCATAGCGTCCATAGAGACAAAAACTTCGTCCTGCCCTTGCTGCAAGAGTTTAAAGATATTTTCACTTGCTTCAAGGCTCTTTGTGCTGGCATTAAGCGCGGTTTTAAATGTCTGAATGTGCGGAAATTTCGCATTTAGAGTAGAAAAAGTCGCTTGGTTTTTGCTGATATTTTCTTTTATATCTTCAAGGGCAAGCTCGATGTGGTTAAAGAATTTACCGATATTTTCGAGCCTATCCATCATCTCAATAGCCTTTTCTTCGCTATCTCGCGTAACCTCATCAAGCTGATGCACGACTTTGTGTTCGTTGCTTGGCGGTGTGTTTATGTTTAACTCGTTTAAATTCTCGGCATTTTGGGAGCTTGCGCCTTTTTGTAAGGCTGACACGCCCAAATCTAGCTCATTTACGCCATTTGACAACGCCGTTGCGCTTAAATTCGGCTCATTTGCGCCGCTTAAATCCTCCGCACTCAAATCGCCCACGCTCGCACTTGGCTCGCTTGGCGTAGGCTCATCATCGCTTTCAAGCTCTTCGCCGATTTTCATCAAAGCATCTAACTCTTCTTGTGTCATCGTTTATCCTTGAAATTTTAACTCTTATAAATGTAATTATAGTCAAAAATTTATAAATTATCAAATAACATTTAAATAAAAAATTCACTCTTTGAAATTTAGGGCTTTTTGTATATTTTAAAATTTCTACAAAAAAATTTTTTAATTTAAGCTTAATTAAATAATTTTATGCTACAATTTCAAAACTTAAATCTTTAAAGGAGCAAAAAATGGGAAAATTTGTAAATAGTGTCGATGAATTTTTCGACTATTGCAAGGCTAATGAAGTCGTTTTTATCGACTTTCGTTTCACGGATATGATAGGCACTTGGCATCATATCACCTACAACGCAAGCGTTATCGGCAAGGAGCATTTTGAAAATGGCGTGCCGTTCGATGCTAGCTCGATTCGTGGGTGGCAAAGTATCGAAAAATCCGATATGATTTTAAAGCCAGATGTGCAAAGTGCGTTTTTAGACCCCTTTACAGCGGACTCTACCATAGTGGTGTTTTGCGATGTCTATGACATTTACAAGGGGCAAATGTATGAAAAATGCCCTAGAAGTATCGCCAAAAAGGCTATGGAGCATTTAAAAAACAGCGGCATAGCTGACACAGCATACTTTGGACCCGAAAATGAGTTTTTCGTCTTTGACAGCGTGAAGATTGTCGATAACATTCACTGCGCAAAGTATGAAATAGACAGCGAAGAAGGCGAGTGGAATGATGATAAAGACTTTGTCGATGGCTACAACACAGGACACCGCCCGCGCACAAAGGGCGGCTACTTCCCTGTCCAGCCTGTCGATAGTATGGTGGATTTGCGCGCTGAAATGGTGCAAACCCTTGAAAAAGTGGGGCTTGAAACCTTTGTGCATCACCACGAAGTCGCCCAAGGGCAAGGCGAAATCGGCGTGAAATTCGGCACACTTGTCGAAGCAGCTGACAATGTCCAAATTTACAAGTATGTCGTCAAAATGGTAGCGCATTTAAATGGAAAAACAGCGACTTTTATGCCAAAACCGCTTTACGGCGACAATGGCAACGGAATGCACGTGCATATGAGTTTGTGGAAAGGCGGAGAAAACTTGTTTTACGACAAGGACGGCTACGGAAAGCTCAGCCAAACGGCGATTCACTACATAGGCGGGATTTTAGGACACGCTAGAAGCGTGGCTGCCTTTACTAATCCTAGCTCAAACTCTTATAAAAGGCTGATACCGGGCTTTGAAGCGCCGTCAATCCTTACATACTCGTGCCAAAACCGCAGTGCAAGCTGCCGCGTGCCTTATGGCGGGGGCAAGAATTCAACTCGTATAGAAATGCGCTTTCCAGACAGCACTTCAAACCCATATCTAGCCTTTGTAAGCCTGCTTTTAGCGGGACTTGACGGCATAAAAAACAAGACAAAGCCTGTGGGACCGATGGACGAGAACCTTTTCGAGCTAACCCTTGATGAGATACGCGAAAAGGGCATCGAGCAGCTGCCTCACACCTTGCGGGGCAGCCTTGAAGCGCTGATACGCTACAACGCTTACTTAAAGCCCGTGATGAGCGACATTTTCATCGATGATTATCAGCACCTTAAATTTGAAACGCAGGTGTGGCCTGTCGAAGCCCGCCCAACGGCGTATGAGTTTAAAACCTGCTACTCGTGCTAGCAAGCCTTTTGCCTTGAATTTTTCAAGGCAAGGCTGAATTTTAGGGCTTGCAAAATTTGCGTTTGTTGCCAAAACCGCTTGCAATGGCGAGTTAAAGCAAAAGCCACTTTCACCGCAAGCCTTAAATTCACGCTTTTTAATCTATCTCTTTATAAATTCGCTCGCAACTTGCCTTGTCGATGAGCTTTAAATTTGCCCTTGCCTTGTGTAAGCCCAAGATGACAGAGCTTTGCACGCAATAAATGCGCTTGGGGCGTGGCGTAAAGATGATATACGCTTGCGTTTCCGTTTGAGTAAAGAGCAGCAGGGGCTTGCCAGTGTCAAAGTCCTTGTAAAACTTGCTTGCGTTTGCAAATGTCCCAAAGACATTGTTTTCATAGGCATTTAGCTCGATGATAGGCTCGTTTTGTCCCTTGATATTTGGTTCTATTTTAGGCTCATACTGATAAAACACCTTATAAACAGCCTTTTCGCCTAGGTAGTCCTTGCTTCTCACCCCATAAATACGCGCTTTGTTTGGGGGCGGATTTTGCAAAATGCCGTTTTTATCGCTACTTTCAAAGGCAAATTCATCGCTTTGCTCGCTCGTGTAAAAAAGATGATTTGGCGTTAAAAGCTCGGCACAAAGCGCACTTTGAGCAAATGCCAACATCACAAAAATCACAATTTTCATTTTGATTCTTTCTTTAAATTCTTTGCATTTTTGACTGAAAAATTAACAAATTTTAACATTTTAAGTTTGAATTTAGCAAATTTCGGCTATACTTTTTGGCGAAAAATCAGGTTGATTTACACTAAACAAAGGACTTTCAATGACTACACGATATTTTATCATCTCAGGTGCCGTGCTGGGCATAGTTGCGGCTTTTTTGGCGTATGCGGGAAATCCCGCTAATATGGGCATTTGCGCCGCTTGCTTTCTGCGCGACACGAGCGGAGCGTTGGGCTTTCACAGCGTCCAAACACTGCAATACCTGCGCCCAGAACTCATCGGGCTTGTGCTAGGTGGCTTTTTAGCGAGCCTTTTTTGGACGAAAGAATTCGCCCCAAAGAACTCCACAGCGACATTTTCGAGCTTTTTCTTGGGCGTTTTTGCGATGATAGGCGCGCTGGTGTTTTTGGGCTGCCCGTGGCGAGCGTTTTTAAGGCTTGGCGGTGGCGATATGACGGCGATTGCTGGCTTTTTAGGCTTGGCTGCTGGCGTTGGCATAGGGCTTTTCTTTAAAAAGAATGGCTACAAAGTCGATGAAAGCGTGAGTGTCTCCAAAAATATAGGCTTTTTGCCCGTTATTTTCAGCGTTTTGTTGCTTTTAGCCCTTGTTTTTGGGCTTAAAATAGGCGAAAACGGCGCACTTTTTAGCTCTGTCAAAGGACCAGCGGCACAGCACGCAGCACTTTTCATCTCACTCATCGGTGGCTTGGTAGTTGGCGTGTTTATGCAAAAGAGTAAATTCTGCTCTGCTGGTGCTTTTGCCAGAGCTTACAAGGGCGATTTTTCTATGTTTTGGGGCGTAGTGGCTATCATAGCCTTTGCAACTATCGCAAATTTAGCACTTGGGCAATATAAATTTGGCTTTGAAGCCCAGCCCATAGCGCACAACGACTTTGTGTGGAATTTCTTGGGTATGGTGCTTGCGGGGCTGTGCTTTTCGCTCAGCGAAGGCTGCCCGGGCAAGCATCTCGTGCAAATGGGCACAGGCAACTTGCACTCGGGCATTTTTGTCATCGGTATGATGGCAGGAGCGGGGTTTGCGCACAATTTCTTGCTCGCAAGCTCGCCAGCAGGCATAACGCCTTATGCGCCGTGGGCTGTGGGGCTGGGCTTTGTTTTTGCGGTGTATGTGGGCGTTTTAAACCGCGCAAAAGCCTAAATTTAGCTTTTGCGTGCCGCTTTTACACTAAAATTCGCCGTTGTGCCGTCATCTAGGCTGATTTATCAGCGTGGCAATCCATACAAGCAAATTTAACCCTTATGGCTTGCCACGCCGCAAAGCTCGCAACGACAAATGGCTACACAAGTTTTCGCAAAGCTCACAGTGGCGAGCAAAAAATCATCGCAAATAAAGCCCAAAACGCTTTTTGCTCATCAAATGAAAATGCCGTCTATGTCATCATCACAAGCAAGTTTGCAAGCATTAAATTTCAGCAGTGCTGCGTGCGAAAGTTAAAAACCAAAAGTTTGCACTTAAAATTCAGCAACATTGCGCGTGGTAGCTTAAATTTAATGTTTGCAAACTCGCTAAGGCTCAAATTCACAAGTTTGCATTTAAAATTTAGTGGCACTGCGTGGCAAAGCTCAAACCCATTTTTTGCAAATTCGCTATATCAGCACTTGGCACTTCGCCTTTTGTAGTGAGATAATCCCCGATGACAACGGCACTTGCGCCCCTTTCAAAGACTTCATATTGCCTACTTCCTAGCACCTTTTCGCGCCCACCCGCTATCATTATGCGCGTGGGAGCAAGCTCTTTGGCACTTTGCTCAACGATACGCAAGGCTTCATCTACGCTTAAAGGCGGTGGATTTAAGGGCAGATGCTCGTTTTTGATGAAAAAATTTACGGGGCTTGTAAAGGGCGCAAGCTCTTTGAGGCTCGCACGAAAGCTTTTTCTGTCGCTTTCACTCTCGCCAACGCCGTAAATTCCGCCACAGCAAAGCTCAATGCCTGCTCTTTTAGCGTTTAAATTCGTCTCAAAGCGGCTTTCCCAGCTGTGCGTGGTGCAAATTTGCGGAAAAAACTCGCGCGAAGTTTCTAAATTATGGTTGTAAGAAAAAATTCCCGCCTTTTTCAGCTCCACAAGCTGCTCAAAGCTCGCTAGTCCGTTGCAAGCGATAAGCATTAAATCAGGCTGTGCCTTTTTTACGGCTCTTGCAGTCTCACACACATACGCAAGTTTGTCATCATCAAGCCCAAGCCCAGCCGTTACAAGGCAAAAGCCTAGTGCGTGGTTGTTTTTAGCGATATGCGCCTCCTCAACGATTCGTTCAATGCTCTTTCGCGGAAATTTTTCAATGCCCGTTTTGACAAAGCCACTTTGCGTGCAATACTTACAATCCTCGCTGCAACCGCCACTTTGTAGGTTACAAATGGCGCAAAGCATTATCTGCATAGTCTTTCCTTTCTGTCATTTACACACATAAGTGGCGTTTGCGCTCACAAAGCGTTCTTCTTCATCAACGACAGGCAAGGCGTTTGAAAAGTGCGCCGCCTCGTCCGCTACTGCCATTTCCTTTGCGCTCATCGTGCGATAACCTCCGCCAAAACTGCGCGAAAAGTCTAAATTTTTTAGCTCGCATTTTTTGTCGGTGAGCTTTGAGTAGCTTTCAGCGTTTGCAAGGGCTGATTTTATAAGCTCTTCGCGCATTTTTTCTTCATTTTCTCGCAACAATTCGCTACTAAAATTCGCGCTCAACGCTGGCAAGGACATAGTGATGAAACCGCTTTTTGTGGCGATTTTGTCTATGTCGTTTAAAAGTGCGTTGTAGCGTTCAAGCTCGCTTGATTTTATCTTGCAAGACAAACTCGCCTCCACGCGCTGTCCTTTGGGGATTTCAACCCCGTCTTTGTAAGAAAAAGTCGGCTCTATGGTGTAGCTGCCGCCACGACAAAGTTTTTCCTGCGCCACGCGGGCTAGGATTTCGTTAAATGCACTTGCCACAGCCGCCTTTTCATCGGCACTTAAAGAGATTTTACTGCTTAAAAACCTGCTTGCACTGAATCTTGGGCGCGATACAAAGCTATCGGGCATAAGTTTAGCTGTGGCTTGAAGCTCTTTGCTAAATGTAAAGCCCGCATTTTCGGCACTTTTCAAAAACCACACATTGAAAAATAGCCCCAAAACAAAAGTAACTAAACACAAAAGCCCAAGAGCTAAGCCTTTGATAAAACTCATCATTGTGTATCCTTTGCGAAAAATTTGTCAAAAGTCTAACGAATTTATGTTAATATACGCTTTTTAAAGCTAAATTTTGGAGATTTTATGCACTTAAAAGCCTATCATAAGGCACTTTTAAGCTGGTATGATAAAAATGGGCGTAAAAATTTGCCTTGGCGCACCTTTGGCACGCCCCTTTGTGATGAGCGTTTGCGTGGCATTGATGCTGCTTATGGCGTGTATATCAGCGAGATAATGCTACAACAAACGCAGGTAAATAGGGTGTTAGAGAACTTTTACTTTCCTTTTTTACACAAATTTCCAAATCTACAAAGCCTTGCAAATGCCGATGAAAGCGAGATTTTAAAGGCGTGGCAAGGGCTTGGGTATTACTCACGGGCTAGGAATTTAAAGCTTTGCGCGGCTTCTTGTGTCGCCAGGTTTAACGGACACTTGCCCGAAAATGTAAGCGAGCTTACAGGGCTTGAAGGCATAGGCGCATACACAGCTGGGGCGATAGCGTGCTTTGGCTACAAAAAGGCGGTTGGCTTTATAGATGGCAACATAAAACGCGTGTTTTCAAGGCTTTTTGCACTTGTAAATCCTACTCAAAGCCTACTACAAAGCAAGGCAAATGAGCTTTTATGCGAGCAAAATGCCTTTGATTACAATCAAGCTTTGATTGATTTAGGCGCGCTTGTTTGCACGCCAAAGCTTGCAAGGTGCGCCCTTTGCCCGCTTGATGAGTGGTGCGTGGGCAAAAATGCGCCACAAAAATATCCGCAAAGCAAAAAAGTAGAGTATGAAAGGCTGAATTTAAGCCTGTTTGTGGTGCGTTTGGGGGACAAAATCGCCCTGCAAAAAAGCAGGCAAAATCTTTACAAAGGCTTATACAACTTGCCGCAAATGCAAGCAAGGCAGAGCTTTGAATTTAGCCATAAGCAAACGCGAGATTTTGAGTTTAGCAACGAGCTGGCAAATGCTTGCGAATTTAATGGCAAGCAAGCAAATGCCCACAAATTTGACGGCAAAGGGCAAAAATTTAGCGAAAAAAGGCTTGAATTTGGAGAAAAAGAGCTTAAATTCATCGGCGAATTCAAGCATTCTTACACCAAATACCGCATAAATGCAAGGGTTTATGAGCTTGAAATTGATGAGAATTTGCAAGATTTAAAGCCTTTCAAAGAGTGTTTAAACGGGCTTTTAAGTGAGTGTGAATTTCTGCCTTTAAAGGCTTTACGCACCTTGCCACTTTCAAATTTAGCTTTAAAAGCCCTAAAAAAGGCGTTTAAAGATGAAATTTGAAAAGATTTACATAGAATTAAGCGATATTTGCGGGCTTAATTGTGGCTTTTGTCCGAGCGTTAAGGGCGTGCGTGGGGCGATGAGCGTGGAGAAATTTGGCATTATCGCAAAAAAAGTGGCTGGTGTGGGGCGAATTTACACTTTTCATCTGCTGGGCGACCCGCTTGTGCTGCCGAATTTAAAGGATTTCATCAAGCTTGCAAATGCGCACAAAATGACCTTAGAGCTTACCACGAGCGGTTTTTATATGAGTGAGAAAAACGCGCAACTTTTGCTTGAAAGTGAAAATATCCATCAAATCAACCTTTCTTTAATGGCTTTTTTGGCGCAAAAAAAGCTGAATTTAAACGAGTATTTTGCGCCGATTTTGCGTTTTTTGCGCTTGCATTTGGCGCAAAATTCGCAAAGTTTTGTGAATTTAAGGCTGTGGAATTTGGGAGCAAATTTTACACCACCATTTGAAAATAACGCCATTTATAGCCTTTTAGAACGCGAATTTAACGCAAAAATTCAAAAAAATACGCCCAAAAACCGCCTTGAAAGCCGTATCATTTTGCACCAAAGTGAGCTGTTTTGCTGGGCTGGGACAAAGACTGATGATTTGGGCGTGCAAAAGGAATTTGCGAATTTGCAAGGCGAAAAAAATGCGCCCAAAGTGCCGTGTGTCAAAGGCTCGTGCCACGCACTGCGTAAGCAAATTGGCATTTTAAGCGATGGCACGGTTGTGCCTTGCTGTATGGATACAAGCGGCATTATGGGGCTTGGCAACCTTTTTACGCAAGAGTTAAGCGAAATTTTAGCAAGCAAGCGTGCAGTGGCGATGAAAAAGGGCTTTGAAAGGGGCGAATTCACCGAAAAACTATGCCAACAATGCGAATTTGGACGGCAAAAAACAAGGCATTAAGCTAAACGCTTTTTACATAAAAAAGTGTAGCTTGTCAAAGCGCACAAAGACAAGCTAAAAAAGCGTTTGTAGCGTTTTGCTTGTGATGATAAATTCACAAATTTAGCGAAAAAAATTTATAAATTTTAGTTTTTTAGTAAAGAAAATTTACAAATTTTATTTTCATCTCACGCTGAAATGTCTATTTGCACGCTATTTTTAGCACTTGCTGAAATCTCACTGATGAGTGAGTGCATATCGTTTGTGAAATTTGGGTTGTCAAGGTTTTTGATGACAAGCTCTTCGCTCACTTTAAAGGATACAGAAAGGCTTTTTGTAAGCTCTTTTAACTCACTTTCAAGGGCGTTAAACAAATCCTCGTTTGTAGCGTAGTTTTCGGCGTTACGCTGCTTTTCATTTTCTATGTCTAGGCGTTTTTTGATGAGTTCTTTGCTTTCTTGTGTCATTTTTTGCAAAAGCTCTTCCAAGCTCACAAAAACGCGCGGTTCATCTAATGAGTCGGTTTGTATGCTCTTTTTAGCGTATTTGATGATTTGCTCTTTGCTTTGAAGTTCGCCTAAATTCAAGTATCCGTCCATATTTATGTCGGCTTTTAAGCTTTCGTTAAGTGCCTTTTCTATGGTGTTTGCTAGGGGTGAGTCATAGTGTTTGGAGTAAGGCAAATAGGACGAAACGCCGTCCATTTGCACCAAAACGACATTTGAGCCGTCTTTTTCGTCCGTTTTGTAAGAAACGAGCGCGCCATATCCTGCCAGAGTTTCGCCCTTTTCGCTGTCGTTTAAAAAGCCGTTTTTATCGCTGTCCGCACCTGCGTAGTTGCGTTTATAAGCTATGTCGCCAAACCAGCCTGAGACAAAGTCTGCTGCCTCGCCTTTGAGTGTGATTTTCCCGCTTTTATCTTTGTCAAAATTTTGTGAGCCAAAATGCGTTTTAAGCCTTGATAAATTTTCATCGCTAATTCTTAAATTTATGGTGTTTGTGCTTATTTTGTCGGTAAAAGAAATTTCATTGCTAAACTCATAATTTTTAGCTAAATTTGAGCTTGTTTTTATATTGTTTGTGTCTAAATTTTTATTGATGATTTGAGCAAAATTTTGCAAATTATCTTGACTCATATTAGAAAGGCTAGAAAAAACGGCTCTGTTTTGAATGCCGTTAAGCCTAAACTGCGTGCCGTTAAAGGTAAGATTTCTTGGCGAATACCCAAAGTCCGCATTTGCAAAAATTCTAGCCATTGTCCTGTCCTTGTTTTGTCAAGCTAAATTTCGGCGTAATTTTAACAAAATTTATAGTTAAATCAAGCAAAATTACTCTTTCATCTCACGCTGAAATGTCTATTTGCACGCTCTTTTTTGCATTTTGTTTAATCTCATCAATGAGTGAGCGCAAATTGCTAGCAAAATCAGCGTTGTCAAGGTTTTCAATGAGCGTTTCTTTATTCACTTTTAAAGACACGGCAAGGCTTTGCAAGTCTTTATCAAGGCTTTTGGCAAGCTCGTCCATATCGCCTAAATTTAAGCGTTTTGAAAGCTCTTCAAGCCTTTTTTTCAGCTTTTTCATCAACTCTTCAAGCAAATCTACCCCACCCTCGCCCGTTTGAGTGGGCGTTTCGCCCTCGATAGTCTTTTTAGCACTTTTGATGATTTGCTCTTTGCTTTGAAGTTCAATCAAATTTAAGTATCCGTCCATATTTATGTCGGCTTTTAAGCTTTCGTTAAGTGCCTTTTCTATGGTGTTTGCTAGGGGTGAGTCATAGTGTTTGGAGTAAGGCAAATAGGACGAAACGCCGTCCATTTGCACCAAAACGACATTTGAGCCGTCTTTTTCGTCCGTTTTGTAAGAAACGAGCGCGCCATATCCTGCCAGAGTTTCGCCCTTTTCGCTGTCGTTTAAAAAGCCGTTTTTATCGCTGTCCGCACCTGCGTAGTTGCGTTTATAAGCTATGTCGCCAAACCAGCCTGAGACAAAGTCTGCTGCCTCGCCTTTGAGTGTGATTTTCCCGCTTTTATCTTTGTCAAAATTTTGTGAGCCAAAATGCGTTTTAAGCCTTGATAAATTTTCATCGCTAATTCTTAAATTTATGGTGTTTGTGCTTATTTTGTCGGTAAAAGAAATTTCATTGCTAAACTCATAATTTTTAGCTAAATTTGAGCTTGTTTTTATATTGTTTGTGTCTAAATTTTTATTGATGATTTGAGCAAAATTTTGCAAATTATCTTGACTCATATTAGAAAGGCTAGAAAAAACGGCTCTGTTTTGAATGCCGTTAAGCTCAAATTTGGTGTTGTGAAAGCTCATCAAAGCACGACCCAAACCAAAGTCCGTATTTGAAAAAATTCTAGCCATTGTAATGTTTTTTAGTATCTATAACGATAATACTTCATAAAGCCATTTGAATAAATAGCTTGTTTTGAAGTAGGATTTTTGTTGGCGTTATAATTATTTTTGTAAGGCTTACTCAAATAATTATAAGTATGGCTATATGCCGAGCCACTTCCGTATTTTGGGCTTTGCCATAGATAATAGCCACCCTTAACCTCAGCCATTTCAGCTTGACTTAACTTTTTAACTCCAAGCGAATTTTCGCTCAAAGCGCCACCACTTGCCCTAGCAAGTAAATCATCAGCCAAAGCTGAACCTAAAAGTCCGCTCAAAAGAGCTACAAAAACGATTTTTCTCATCGCATTTTCCTTTCTGAAATTGAATTTCGGCAAAATTCTAACAAAATTTTATAGTTTAGTCAAGACAAAATTACTCTTTTTTAAATTTTTGCTGTTTTTTAGAATTTTAAAGCCTTTTAAAGCCTTAAAATTCAAGTTTGTAGCCAGCTATCTCAAAACCTTACTGATACGCACGGCGTCATTAAGCCCCACGATGATACTCGCGCCGTTTTTCGTGGCTATGTCGCCCGCTACAAAAATGCCCGCCACATTGCTTTGCTTGTTTTCATCAAAGACGGGAATGCCCTGCTCATCGACATTTATGCCGCATTTTTGCAAAAAATCCACAGGCGTAGAACCGCCGATGGCGTAAATAGCCCTGTCATAAATTTCGCTCGTGCCGTCAGTAAATTTCACGCCTACCTTGCCGTTTTCATCGCTGATTTCTTCGATATCTATGCCAAGTTTGAGCGCGACTTTGCCCGCTTTGCTCGCCTTTTCTATGTCGCTTAAATTCGTGTCATTTAGGCGCGTAAAGGCTTTTTGTCTGTAACAAAGCGTTGTGTTGCAGGTGTTTGACAAATCCACAGCGTATTCAGCGGCTGAATTTCCGCCGCCTACGATGATGATTTTTTCGTTTGCTTGCACGCTGTTGGCGTTGAAATTAACGACTTTGTTTAAAGAGCTTGGTATCTTGTAGCTTGGCTTGTTTGGCTTGCCCATTCTGCCGATAGCTACGATGATATTTTTGCACTCAAAGCCGCCTTTTGCGCTGCTGACGATGAATTTGTCGTTTTCTTTTTTGACACTTTCGACTTCACAGCTAAGCTCGGGTGTGATTTTATGCTCATCAAGCGCAGCTTGCAGGGTTTGCAAGGTGCTTTCTTTCGTGCCGTCTTCAAAGGCTATATGCCCTAAATTCTCGCTCTCGTGTCCCTTGTAAGCCTTATCTACCCTTTTGCCGTCCTTGTAAAACACGCGCAAAGTTTGGCAAATCTCAGCTCCCTTTTCGAGCAAAGCCACTTCCTTGCCCGCTAGTGCGGCTTCCACAGCCGCACCTATGCCCGCAGGTCCCGCACCTACCACGACTACATCAACTTTTTTCATATTTAGCCTTTTTTTGAAATAATTTTGTATAATTTAACAAAGAATTTATAAACAAAGGATAAAAAATGCGCCAAAGTTTAGAAAAACTTAAAAAAAATACACAAAAATTACTCATTTTAAGCCCAAAGGACAAGAAATTCATCATTTTGCGTATAGCTGAGGCTTTGCGTGGGCGCAAGGGCGAGATTTTAAGCGCAAATGAAAAGGATTTAGCGGCATTTAGCAAGGGCGAGGCTTTGCGCGACAGACTTTTGCTAGGTAACAAACGCTTTGACGCCCTTTGTGCGAGCTTGGAGCAAATCGCGCATTTAGATGACCCTGTGGGCAAGGTGCTTGCGGGCTGGGTAAATGAAGCGGGGCTTAAAATCGAAAAGGTAAGCGTGCCTTTGGGCGTGGTGTGCGTGATTTACGAGGCGCGCCCTGCTATCAGTGCTGAGCTTGTGGCGTTGCTTTTAAAAAGCTCAAATGGCGGGGTTTTAAAGGGCGGCAGCGAGGCGAAAAACACAAATTTAGCGATATTTGAGTGCGTGCAAGATACCTTAAAAGGCTATGGTTTAGAGCATTGCTTTTTAATGCTAAATGACAGAGCCGCGCTCAATGAGCTTTTGCAGATGAGTGAGTTTATCGACCTTGTCGTTCCGCGCGGCAGTTCAGCGATGATAAATGAGATAGCCAGCAAGAGTAAAATTCCGCTGATTAAGCACGACAAGGGTTTGTGCCATACCTTTGTCGATGAAAGTGCGGATTTAAAGGACGCCGTGTCTATCATCATCAACGCAAAGTGCCAACGCCCAAGTGCTTGCAACGCATTAGAAAGTTTGCTCGTCCATAAAAACATAGCCAAAGAGCTTTTTGCCTTGCTCGTGCCTGAATTTACAAAAAACAGCGTGAAAATTTACGCCGATGAGCCAAGTTTAGCTTTGCTTAAAGGCGCAAAGCTCCAAATGCAAGCCGCTAGCGAGCAGGATTATCTCACGGAGTGGCTTGATTTAACACTTTGCGTAAAAATAGTCAAGGATACTTGCCAAGCCATAGAGCATATCAACGCTTATGGCTCAGCGCACTCTGATGCCATACTCTCAAACAACGCCGAAAATATCGCCTTGTTTCAAAGGCAGGTAAATTCAGCCTGCGTTTATGTCAATGCTTCGACTCGTTTTAGCGATGGGGGCGAGTTTGGCTTTGGGGCGGAGGTGGGCATAAGCACGAGCAAACTCCACGCACGCGGTCCTATGGGCGTAAATGAGCTTTGCACTTACAAGTATCTTGTCAGCGGAGCAGGACAGGTTCGCTCATAGCCTTGCGTTCTTTGAGCGTGCTTTTGCTGAAATTCAGCAAGTCCTGCGTGCTTTTTATGTAAAAAGGTAGCTTTGAAATGCAGTGTTGCAAGATATTTGCGGCGGATAAAGCATCGGCTAATGCCCTGTGGTGCGGCGTTTGTATATCCAAAAGCTCTTTGAGCGCGGCGAGTGAGTATTTGGGGCTTGTGATAAGGCGGCGAGAGAGATTTATAGTGCATAAGCGTTGATTTAAAAGCACGCCAAAGCCACATTTATCAAGCGAAGCGGAGATGAAACCATAGTCAAAGCCCACATTGTGCGCTACGAAAATGCTGTCTCCTAAAAAAAGCCTAAATTCGTTCAGCACGGCGGGCAAGTGCGGGGCGTTTGCGAGCATTTTGCTTGTGATACCCGTAAGCTCGCTGATATTTTCAGGCACTTCACTTGCTCGCACAAGGCTTTCAAAACGGGCGATTTCCTTGCCATTTTGCACCTTAACCGCACCGATTTCGATGATTTGCCCGCTTTTAACGCTGCCCGTGCTTTCTATATCGACAACGCAAAAGATTTCGTCCTTGATTTTAGTGCTTTTGCTTTTGAGCGAAATTTCGTTTTTTGCGTTTAAATTCACGCCAAGCCCCAAGAGCTTGACATTGTCCAAGTCAAAATCCACAAATTCAAGCTCATCAATCGCGCTAAATTCACGCTCAAACCACGCGTATGGCTTGCTTTGCTTTGCAAGCTCGTTGATGAACGCATCGATTTGCTGCTGACTCAAAACTCACACTTTAACGATGAAATAGCGGCTTTGTAGTCTTTTGAGCCAAAGATATAGCTTCCAGCCACGAGTATATCAGCACCAGCTTGCTCCAAATCGCTAGCATTTAAGCCATTGACACCGCCATCAACTTCTATAAACACCTTCGCGCCCCTTTTGTCGATAAGCTCGCGCAGTTCTTTTACCTTGTCGATGACAAGGGGCAGGAATTTTTGCCCGCCAAAGCCCGGATTTACGCTCATCAAAAGCACCAAATCCACAAATTCAAGCAAATGCACCACATTTGCCACGCTTGTGTGCGGATTTAGCACTATCCCAGCGCCAACGCCATTTTGTCGCAAATGCTCGCAAAGCCTTACAGGGTGGGCTTCGTTTTCTATGTGAAAGCTGATGAATTTAGGTTTTAGTGGTAAAAAATACTCTGCAAATTGAGCTGAGTTTTGCACCATCAAATGCACATCTAGCGGCACTTTGCTGACACTTTGCAAATCCTTTATCACGCAGGGTCCAAAGGTAAGATTTGGCACAAAATGCCCATCCATCACATCAATGTGGAGCAAATCCGCCCCAGCCTTGCTTACAGCTTTTACCTCATCGGCTAAATGCAAGAAATTCGCGGACAATAAGCTCGGTGCGACATACATTTTTTATCCTTTTTATAGCAGCTTGCTTTGCGCCTGCCACGCATTTATCGCAAATGAACTTTTGCGTGGCGATTCTTTGGCGCATAAATCCTTGAAATTTTATCTTTATTTTGTAAATAAGACTTCAAACGCCTTTGTGCCTTTAAAGCTAAATTTCACCCTTAAATTCGTATAAAATTCAGCTTTTTTCAAGCGACACTGCTTGAATTTGCGTGAATTTAGCCTAATTTTAAGTAAATTGTGGCACAAATTTAAATTTTAAGCAAGGTGTGCAATTTTGCAAAATACGCCTTTTGATAAAACACGCACATTAACAATGTGCGCAAATCTAACAAAACACACACTTCAAAAAAGCACAAATTTAACAAACCCGCATTTTAACAAGGTGTGTAATCAACAAAATCCGCACACTTTAAGCAAGCTGTGCCTCAGCAAGCCTACACGCAAATTTATCGCAGCAACTCTTTAAAATCCTTAAAGCCTTCATTTGTCGGCATACTTGCCACAAAATCCTGACTGATAGCGCCGTCCAGCTCGTCAAAAAGCACGCTGATTTGCTCTCTCTTGTCCGCGATATAAGCCAAAACGCCATCAAACCCCGCATTTTCAAGCATTGCAAAAGGCTCTTGTATCTCAAAGCTAAATTCCTGCGAGCCTATGCGCGTGCTAAAATGTGTCCCAAACAGCCCAGCCCCCATAAACAAGGCATTTGCGATGATGGCAGCATTTTGCGAGTCAAAACTCGCCGCTTGTTCTGGGCTTAAAGTGGCATTGCAACGCTCTTTGAGATTATTTTCAAGCTTTTTTAGCGACATATCAAGCACCTGCAAAGCCCCGATAAAGTCGTTTGCATCGCTGATTTGCGCGCAAAGCTGCTTGGTAGCAAACTCGCCCACGCTTTCAAAGTTGCCCAAATGCTTTTGTAGGATTTGAAGTTCCTTACTCATCTTTTCTCCTTTATGCTTTTCATTAGGCAAAGCAAAAGCCGTTCCATTTGGCTTAAAATTCAGCCTTATCGAGCAAAATTTGCGGATAAAAATTTGAGTTTAGGATAAAAAGTCTAAATTTAAACTCATTATCTGCGTGAAAATTCGTTAAATTCTTTGAGTTTGCTTTTATTTTCGTTGGCGATTTTTTCTAAAATTTCAAGGGTTTTGGGGGTTAAATGCTCCAAATTTTCAAGGATATTATAGTATCTGTGTAGGTTGAGCTGCCTTTTGTAGAGCTTTTCGATAATCTTTTGCGCGTTTTGCGAGCTGGGGCTAAATAACTCTTGCTCGAAAACCCCCAAAGCTTCGGCGATGAAAGGTATAAAGTCCGCTTTAAGCTCTATGTTGCCATTAAGATAAGCGTAAATGCTCGACACACTCGGCACTTCGCCCGTTTTTGCTGCTTTCATATCTAAGTCGATAAGCCGCCTTGCAAGCTCTTTTTTGCTGATATTTTTTTCTTTCAAAATCTCATTTATTCTGTCTATAACTTTCATAAGAGAAATTATAGAATTAAAATTATAGATTAAGTATAATTTAAGTTTAGTTATGATATAATTTTTGCAAAATTCATCTTTTAAAGGCAGAACAATGGAAAACACACAAAACGCTATAAACACACTCATAGAACGCATAAAAACTACTGATAAATCCAAAATCTTAACCGAAGAAGAAACAAAGCAAGCTTTTATCTTGCCATTTTTGCACGCTTTGGGCTACAATGTCTTTGATACAAATGTTATCAAGCCTGAATACACAGCCGACATAGGCACAAAAAAGGGCGAAAAGGTTGATTACGCCATACTCAGTAACGGCGCACCTATCGTTCTCATCGAAGCTAAACACCACAAAGAAAATTTGGATAACCACAAAAACCAGCTCATTCGGTATTTTCAAGTGTGTGCGGGCAAATTTGGCTGCCGTTTTGCCATACTCACAAATGGCTTGGAATATCGCTTTTTCTCCGACACGCAAAAAGATAATGTTATGGATACTGCGCCGTTTTTGACAATAAATTTAGAAAATCCAAAAGCAAGGGATTTGAGTGAGCTGAAACGCTTTGCCAAAGATGCTTTAAATGTCGATGAGATTAAAAAAATCGCCAAAGCGAATTTATATCATCAGCAAATTCAGCAGATTTTCAAAGATGAAGTCGAAAATCCTAGCGATGATTTTGTGGAATTTTTTGCTCGTAAAATTCTCAATGATGATAAAAGAATTACACAAAAAATAAAAGATGAATTTAAAGAACCTGTGAAAAAGACACTTAAATATATCATCAGTGATTTGGCTAACGAACAAATTACCAAAATCAAAAACGAAATCGCCGAAGCGCAAAAGGCGGATAATAAAGATTTAGAAGAATCAAAAGAAGATGAAATCATCACCACAGAAGAAGAGCTACAAGCCTTTTATATCATCAAAAGTTTATTTGCAGATAAAGACGATATAAAGCTTGATAGGATAACTTACAAGGATACGAAATTTTATTTTGGAATTTTGCTTGATAATAAAACGACAAAATGGTTTTGTCGGCTTTATCTTAATGGGGGCAAAAAATACTTTATCGTGCCTTGTGAAAACAGCGAAAAGCGCATAGATATAAATGAAATTAGTGAGCTTTATAAATTTAAAGTTGAACTTAATGCGGCTTTGGAGCTGAGGCTAAAAAAGTAAAAATTCGCGTGGTAATCCGCTTAATCGGCAAATATGGCGCACTTAAATTCATAAAACAAGCAAAACGCAAATAAATAGGAGTGAAAATAAAAACAAATTGTCCGTGGAGCGTGTTTTTGCAAAGGCGCACCGCAAGGTAAGTTGCTTAAATTTTGTCGCTGCAAGATGAGCCGTTTGGCTCATCAGCGTTTAAATTCCTGCAAATAAATCTGTGGAAAGATAGCGTTCAGCTGTGTCGTTGAGCATCGTAACGATGATTTTATCGGGGTTTGCTTTGGCTATCTTGCTGGCTATAAAGACATTTGCTCCACTTGAAATGCCTACCATTAAGCCATTTTTAAGGGCAAGTTCTCTTGCAGTAGCGATGGCATCTTCGTTGCTGATGGTTTGAATTTCGTCAATCACGCTTTGGTTAAGGATTTTGGGGATAAAATTCGCGCCTATGCCTTGAATTTTGTGTCCGCCTGCCTTGCCCTCGCTAAGAAGTGGCGATGCGGCTGGCTCTACGGCGATGATTTTAACCTTATCTGCAAATTTTTCTTTCAGCACCTCGCCAACGCCGCTTATCGTGCCGCTTGTGCCAAAGCCCGCGACAAAATAATCAATCTTTCCGTCTAAATCGTTTAAGATTTCCACAGCGGTATTTTCTCTATGGGCGAATTTGTTGGCTAAATTCTCAAACTGACTTGGAATGAATGAGTTTTTTATCTCTTTATGCAAAGCCAAAGCCCGCTCGTAAGCGCCTTTCATACCCTCGCTGGCTGGGGTGAGTTCGAGTTTTGCGCCAAAAAGTGCCATCATCTTGCGCCGCTCAATGCTCATTGACTCTGGCATTGTGAGTATGATTTTAAGCCCCAAAGTAGCGCATATCATCGCTAGCGAAATGCCCATATTGCCGCTGGTGCATTCGATGATAGTGGTTTCCTTGCTGATGTGAGCTTCATCTAACGCCTTTTTTATCATCGCGTAAGCGGCTCTGTCTTTGATAGAATGGCTAGGATTTAAGAACTCGCATTTGCCATACAAATTCTCTCCAAAGCCCTTTAAACGCACAAGTGGTGTCTTGCCGATAATCTCACTAACGCTGTCATAAACTTGCATTTTTTCTCCTTTGTGGATAAATTCTGTATGAAATTATAGAGAAAAAATTTAAACAAAAAAGCAAAAAGCGTGAATTTAAAATGAGAAATTTAAAAAAAGCGGAGAATAAGGCTAGGCAAAACCTAGCCTTAAAAAAGAAAAATTATTTTTTCTTTTTAGTAACCTTGCCTGTGGCAACTGCTTCTTTAAGGTTTTTGCCAACTTTGAATTTAGCAACCTTAGTCGCAGGGACATTGATAGTCTTGCCTGTGCTTGGAACGCGCGCTGTTCTAGCAGCTCTCTTAGCTGTTGAGAATGTGCCAAAGCCGATAAAGCTGATGCTATCGCCTTTTGTGAGAACATCAGTGATAGTAGCAACTACTGCATCGGTAGCAGCTGTGGCGTCCTTCTTTGTAAGCCCTGAACTTTGGGCAACCTTTGAGATAAAATCTGCTTTAGTCATAACGACTCCTTTGTTTGAAATAAAACGGCTTGATTATAGCACATTTTATTTTTGAAATCAAGGGTTTTTCATACTTTTTTGCAAATTTTTTAAAAATTTGCTGAATTTATGGGTAAATTCGGGGCAAAAATTCGCTTGCAACGCCCGCTCATTTCGCTTTTTTGCACCAAAAGCAAGAAATTTGTAAATTTTAGGCGTTTTTGTCCGTTTGTTTTTCAAATTTAACTATAATTTCCCTTAAAAAGGAGCAAAAATGTCTAATGAACGAGCGATTCACAAAGTGCCTATCAAGGATATGGGCGAGCCAAAGCTCAAAACTCTGGCTATGCCAAGCGACACAAACCCCGCTGGCAACATATTTGGCGGCTGGATTATGTCGCAAATCGACCTTGCGGGCAGTATCGCAGCGCGTGAGCTTGCCCCAGAACGCGCTGTAACCGTGGCTATGGACAAGGTAGTGTTTAAAGAGCCTGTGTTTGTGGGCGACATTATATGCTGCTATGCCCAAATTTTAAGCGTTGGCAACACTTCTATGGTGATACAAGTCGAAGTTATCGCCGATAGAGTAAATGATGAGGGCTTGACACTCTGTGTGCCTGTAACTTCGGCTATACTTACCTTTGTCAGTGTCAGCAAAGACGGGCGCAAAAAGCCCATAGATGACGAGCTGAAACGCTTGCACGGGTTTTAGAGTATGCAAGAAGCGTTGATAAAGACTATCGCTATGCCAAGCGACATTGACAAAAGTGGGCAAATCCCCGCTGGCTGGGTGCTTAAACAGCTTGATTTAGCCGCAGGCGTGGCGGTAAAGCAGCTCACAGGGCAACGCAGCGTAACCATAGCGATGGACAAAATTTGCTTTCAAAAGCCCATTTTAGTGGGCGATTATGTGCTTTGCTATGCTGAAATTTCACGGCTTGGCAAGAGTGCTATACATTTAAATTTACGCATAGACATTCAAAGGCTCGGTGAAAAGGGCTTTTCACTACACAAAGACTTCGTAAAAGCCGAAGCTACCTTTGTGAGCCTTGATAAAGATGGCAAAAAAATCGCACTTGACGAGTTTCGCTCGCAGTGTGAGTTAAGATAAGCGTTTGCGCCTTGCCTTAATCAAACCTAAATTTAAGCTTGCTTTCGTGGCTCTTTTGGTGCGATTTTAATGGCAAAATATCCCACTGACACACACAAGCCCACAAGTGCTACAAAAGCACTTATAACAGCTACATTTTCCATTAGAGTTTCTCAAAAACTAGCGACAAAGGCTAAATTTAAGCTTTTTTGTCAAGCTGTTTTACTTGATACAAAGCAAAAAATCCAAAAGCCAC
>OIZX01000267.1_pt1 | contig 39198 bp, 42 predicted proteins | sample 1588621 | NCBI WGS metagenome assembly OIZX01 (sample SAMN03283276) | human gut metagenome | biome: human-associated habitat; material: feces | host: Homo sapiens | place: Peru | collected 2012 | reverse complement strand
CCGCCAGTACAAGATTCCATAGTACTAATAGTATTATTATTACTAATCAATATATCAACAACTTCTTTCATAACTACCTCTCAAAATATATATTATACTTAATTTCATCACCTAAAGTAGTTTTATCACCATGTCCTGGATATATTACCATATCTTTAGGATAATCCTTTATCTTATCAATACTATTTAGCATTTTATTATAATCCCCATCTTCTAAATCACATCTACCTATACTTCTATAAAAGATAAAATCTCCTCCAAATAAAACATTCTCATCCCTAAAATAATAACTAACAGAATCATTACTATGACCAGGATTATATATAACATTAAAAGTAAAATTCTCTATCTTATATTCTTTTTCTTCTAAATTATTAAAACTATATATAATACTTTTATCAAAATAAGATAAAGCTCCCACATGATCAAAATGATTATGAGTTACTAGTACTCCTACTACTTCATTATCTCCAATAGTAGTTCTAATCTTATCAATCTCATCACCAGGATCAATTACTAATACTTTACTATTCTTTTCTAATATATAACAATTCTCTTCTAAATAACCTACTACCACTCTATGTATTTTCATTATATCTCCTAATTAATTTTAGCTCTTTTACTTAAAGCATCTCTAGCAGCCTCTTGCTCTGAAGCTTTCTTACTACCAGCAGTACCTTTACCCATTACTATACCATCTATCTTAACAATTGAAGTAAATGTCTTATTATGAGCAGGACCCTTTTCATCTATAACTTCATAAATAATAGATTTTTTAACAGTTTGAACAAATTCCTGCAAAGTACTCTTATAATCATGTAAAAAATCTACTCCTCTATCTATATAATCAATAATAATATTAAGAACAAAATCTCTCGTAAACTCATATCCTTGATCTAGGTATAGAGCAGCTACAAAGGCTTCAAAGACATCTGCTAGTATTGTTTGATTAATTTCTTCACCACTACCCACTCTAATATCTGCCTCTAAGCCTATCTCTTTAGCATAAGTTGCGCAAGCCTCTTCACATACATAAGTTGCTCTCATTCTTGTCATAACCCCTTCTTCAAGATGTCTTTCCTTGTATAAAAATTCACTGATAATAATCTCTAATACAGCATCTCCTAGAAACTCTAATCTTTCATAGTCTGGATAGCTAGGATTTTCATTAGTAAACGAAGAATGAGTAACTGCTGCACTATATAAATTCATATTTGTTGGATTAATATCTAATTTATTAAATACTTTCATCATTATCACCTTCCTTATAGGCTTCAACATAATTAATTTTTATACCCATATTAGTAAACTTATCTTCATATTCTGTAGTAATGATATTATCTTTATAACTGTGTAAATCATTACTTATATCATTTATATTATATTTAAGCATTGCAAGTCTTTCAGCACCAAAACCAAATGCAAAACCAGTCCATTTATTTGGATCATAACCACAATTTTTTAATACATTTGGATGAACTATACCTGCACCTGCAACAGTAATCCAACCAGTATTTTTACATAAACTACATCCTTTACCATTACAAGCAAAACAACTTATATCAGTTTCTACTGAAGGTTCAGTAAATTGATAATAACTTGGTCTAAATCTTGTTACACAGTTTTCTCCGAATAACTTTTTAGCAAGTAAATCAAATATTCCCTTAAGGTCTGATAAACTTATTTCTTTATCCACTACTAAACCTTCAATTTGCATAAATTGATGAGAATGAGTTGCATCATCATCATCACGTCGATATGTTTTACCAGGACATATCATTCTAATTGGTGTATCACCATTTCCCTTAAGCATTGTTCTTGCTTGTACAGGAGATGTTTGACTACGAAGAAGCACTTCATCATTAACAATATAAAATGTATCTTGAGCATCTCTTGCTGGATGTCCTTTTGGAATATTTAAAAGTTCAAAATTATATTTATCTTCCTCGATTTCAGGACCATCTACTACATCAAATCCAAGTGACATAAAAAGCTCTTCTACCTCTTCGATAGTTTTTTCAAGAATGTTTGGAGCGCCACACTTAATACTTACTCCAGGAAGAGTAACATCAATTTTTTCACCCTCTAATTTTTCATTAATTATTTTATTATTAATTTCATCATTTTTCTTTGTAAATGATTCATTAAAATAAGTCTTAATTTCATTTACATACATTCCATATGCTTTTTTATCTTCAGCTTCTCTAATCTTACTTTGAAGTTCTGTAATTACTCCACTTTTTCCTAAATATTTTACTTTAACATCATTTAATTCATTTAAATTATTAACTTTTTCTAAATCTTTAACTATTTCCTCTTTAATATTTTCCATTATTTCCTCCTTAAAAAAATAAAAACTTCCCACATTTATAGGGGCGTTTTATCGCTGTACCACCCTACTTTATGAAAAGTTTATTTCAATCTTTATATTTATAACGTAATTACCCGTTTATACTCCTTATTTGAATTTCGTTTTATAGTTTCTTAATACTTTCACCAAATGCATTAATCTCTTTTAAATTTATAAAACTACTTATAATAATTCATCGTATATTAATAATTTGTTGCTTTTAATTCCATAAATGATTCAGAATGTTTACATACAGGACATACTTTTAAAGCATCTTTTCCGTAATAAACGTGACCACAGTTTCTACAAATCCAAATAACTTCTTCATTTCTATGGAATACTTTATCTTCCTCGATATTACCTATTAATTTTAAATATCTTTCTTCATGATGTTTTTCAATATCGCCAACCATTTCAAATAATTTTGCAATATCTTCGAATCCTTCTTCTCTAGCAACAACAGCAAATCCTTTGTACATTTCAGTCCATTCAAAGTTTTCTCCGTTTGCGGCATCTTTTAAGTTTTCCATAGTCGTAGGAATATCTCCACCATTTAATGCTTTAAACCAAAGTTTTGCGTGTTCTTTTTCATTATTTGCAGTTTCTTCGAAAATACTTGCTATTTGTTCATAACCTTCTTTTTTAGCTTTACTAGCATAGTATGTATATTTATTTCTTGCTTGACTTTCTCCAGCGAAAGCAGCCATTAAATTGCTTTCTGTTTTACTTCCTTTTAATTCCATATTTTCACTCCTTTTTCAAGTCTAATCTTATCACATAAATTATAATGTGTCAAACACTTTGACATAAAAAAACCCATAAATAATTTATGAATTTTTTTTAGTTATTAATTTTAATAAAATATCTTCATTCTTCTCTAAAATAACATAATAATCATCATCACAGACTTCTTTAACAAAAACAAATTTATCTGTTTTCTCATTATCTAAAAGTTCGTATGCTAGATAATAAATATTATTATTTAACTCATATTTATTAGTTAAAATATACCTTTTGTTATTTTCAAGAACTACTATATCATTTATTCTCACTGTAAATGTTCTTCCTGACTAACAATTTTTTTATTTTCAATTTCTGCACGTTTTTTTACATTACTTACTTTAATTAATTTCATTATATCTTGAATTATAATTACAAGAGCCGGAATAATTACAACAACAAGCCAACCTATTTTACTTCCTACAAATCTTTGAACATTTCCAAGTCCAGGAATTTTTAATACAACTTTACCAATAAGATTACTATATGATGCTGGAGTATCATCTTTAATAGGATTATTATCTCCTTTTGTTACATATTCATAATCACTAGCACTTTCATCATAATAAATATCTTGTACCCTATGAGTAACAGTTAGTCCATGAGATAAAACACCAGTTGATTCAAAGGTAATTATATCACTAACTTTTACATCAGTAGGTTTTTTTACCGTTTTATTAATTATAACATCATATACATTAATTGTTGGGACCATACTCGGAGAAACTATTGTATATACAGAGAAAAATGGTTTATATTTACTACCTTTAGCTTCATAAAGTTTTAATGATACAAAATAATACAATAAAAATGCTGCACAAATTATTAATATAGAAAATAATGTCCAAGATATAACTGAACCAATATAATTTAATATTGATTTAATTCTCATTTTTTTTGTAATCATATTTTTCTCCTTTCTACTTAATTGTTTCTATATAAAGTTTACCTTTAAAGGTTTTACCACTATCAATGTTTTGATTAATACCGGTTTCTTTCCAGTTCATTCTAAGAACATATTTAACAGTAGTTTTTCTACGAATTAATACTTCATCCTCAAGGAATGTTTCTTTTCTTGGCGCTTTTAAATTATTTAAATATGAAATATTGCTACGAGTTATAAAGTAATCTAAATTATTTACATCAGTAAAATCATTAAATACATCACGCCATACTATTTTATATGCTACAGCATAGTCTGCATCATTTTTAATTTTTAAAACATAAGTGCCATTCCAACCGGGTTCAATATCCGCGGATACTAGTTCAAGAGGATTATATATATAAAAGTCACTATCACTACCTTTAGCAATTTCTAAAATATTTTTTTCATTTTTATATTTATCATCTTCATAATAATTATAATCACTATCTATTTTTGTGCTGCCATTATCACAGTTAAAATCACAAATACCATCATTATCAATATCTACATTTATATTAGGAAGACCATCACCTGTTGTATCACAATTTTTTTGACAATTTGTACCACTTTCAACAGGATTAGATAAAGTGCCATCACTATTTACGCAATTAAAATTACAAGTTCCAGTTCCATATACATCAATATTTGTATCTGGAATTCCATCACCATTTGTATCAATATTAAAATCGGCTTTACCATCTTTGTCATAATCAATATTTATATTAGGTACTAAATCACCATTTGTATCAATGTTTATATCTGGATGATTATCATAATTTTTATCACAATTTACATCACATTTTCCATCATAATCAGTATCAATATTTATGTCACCAACATTTTTTTCACCAACATAAATATTATGATCTGGTTTTCCATCGCCATTTGTATCACAATTTTTTATACATTTACCAGTATCATCAGTTATATTTAAATCAGGTTTACCATCATTATCTAAATCTATATTTATATCTGGAAGACCATCACCATTTGTATCTTCGTTTAAAATTATTTTCTTTCCCTCAATAATAGTTTCTTTATTAATAGGATTAATTATTGTAGTTCCACCATCTTCGGAAATATTAACATCCGCTTTGCCATCACCATCAACATCAATGTTTATTATTTTAGTAGTTCCATCTGCTAAAATAACCTTATCATTCAATGTTTTACCATCGCCATCAGCATCAATATTATATTTAACATTTCCTTTTTCATCTGTACAGTTTCTTATACATTTACCTGTTTCATCTTTTACATTTATTGGATTTTTTATATTACCATTTTCATCAATAATATTAAATGTTGGCTTTCTATTTCCCTTATAATCAATGTTATGAATTGGTATAGAGGGATCATCTCCAGTTATATTAACATCAGGAATACCATCATTATCTAAATCAATATTTGTGTCCGCAAGCATATCACCATTAATATCACAATTTAAATCACAAGTTTTTTTCTTATTATAATCTTTTATAATATTAATATCAGCAATACCATCACCATCAAGGTCAATATTATAATCAGGCCATCCATCATTATCGCTATCACAATTTAATTTACATATACCACTTTCATCAAGTTGATTCATTTGATTAAATAGTCTTGTTTGATTACCAAATAAGTCTATATTAAATAAAGGTTTACCATTTCTACTATAATCAACGTTATAAAAAGGTTTACAACTACCATCTTTTGAAACATTTAAATTTGGTACTTTACTACCCCATATTTTTTGATTAACATATTTACAATTATCAGGATTAGTTGGATTATAATTTCCATATATTTTATAAATATAAATAGTTAAATAAGCAGTAATTATAATTAAAATTATTACAAGTAAAAAGATAAAAGATTTAATTATATCTTTTTTTATAGATTGATTTTCTTTTTTTTCATCAGATAATAACTTTTTTTGTTCTTCATAATCATTTGTATCTATTAAAATATCATTATTAATATCTTTCACATTTTACTCCTTATTCTTATTTAAATTATATCACGATTTTTTTAGATAACAAATACTTTTATTAAAAAAACTGTCACATAGACAGATTTTTTATTGTTACTTCATCATAACTTTTACCACGATAATAACCATTTTCATCAAAATCATTATTTGTTAGATAAGAAAATGCTTTAACATAGATATCTGAAGTAATATTTTTATAATCGCTTCCACATGTTAATTTCATCGAAGTAATTAATGTATTATCAGTTATTTCATTATCTAATAAATGTGAATACCACTCTCCATATTCATGATGTACACCGTCATACAAATATATTTCTAAATAGTTATAGAAACTTTCTGAATCTGATGGTTTTAAAATAGTCTTATGTATTTTTTCACCATTTACCTCAAAGGAAATTTCCCAACCTAATTTATAATTTAGATTTTCATATTCTGAAGTTGTATATTTATTCCATATTTCTTTATAATATGAACCAGTTACTTTTTCTTCTTCGGTTAGAAAAATGTTTAAAACTGTTATATCCTTTTTTAACACCCAATTATAAGATAAAGTATCACTTACTTTCATATCATTATCAGCATAAATTGATAATTTAATAGGATTAGTATCTTCATATTCAGGCTCCTTAGGAACAACTACTTCATTATTATTTGAAACAGTTTTATTAAAGCCATCTTTTTGATTACATCCACATAATGATATGATTAAGCAAAGAATCATTATATATTTCATAAGTTAATACCTTGAATAGAACCATACACCATAAGCAGGAAGTGCTGGAGGTTGAAAACTATTTGCAACATATTTACTATAACTTGAATAACCTTCGGGACCTCCTCCTAAATAAAATCCTTTTGTAACACCGTAATGTAAATGCCAGCCTGTAGAACATGTATCCCAACCACCATTTACTTTTAGAGTACTTCCTCCACCACCAACTGAACCAATTACAGTTTGCTGGGTAACAGTATCTCCAACTTTAACATAAACGTCTTTTAAATGAGCATATGTTAATGTATATGCAATTCCTTTAACTCTAACGTGAATATAAACTTGGTTACCTCCACATTTTGCTCTACTTATAACAGCTGCTACAGTACCTGCTGCAGTAGCATATACAGGTGTTCCTCCAGCATTACCCGCAATATCATTTGCTGGATGGAAATCAGAATAAGGTCTACCATTTAAATAAAATGAACGCCATCCAAACCCTGAAGAAACATAACCTCTTACAGTAGGTCTTAAAAATTGAGCACTATTTGCAACATTTATACAAGAGGATAATAATTGATCATCTTTACAACCTAAATCTTCATAGTATTTAATAAGTTTTTGTTGAGCACTAATTTGCTGTGAAATATCAAGTGTAACCTCAACTAAAGAAGATAAATCATTTTTTAATGATGCTAAACTGTTTTCATATATTTTAATTTTTTCATTTAAATCGTTTTGCTTTTTTACTAGACTAACTTGTAAACCTTCATTTTCCTCGATTAAACTTTCCATCTTTTTAAGTTCATTTTGAGTATATGAAATAATTTGACTTATAGCATCCGCTCTCATAACAACATCTGTTGCTGTAGAAGCTCCTCCTACATAATCTAAAAAGGTATTATCACTACTTACAATTTGATAAAATGCAAGTAATTCTTCACTTTTTGCTTTTGTATTTTCTATTTCTTTAGTGGATGATTCAATTTGTGCTTTTGCAGTGGCTATATCATTTTCAGCTTGTTCAACTTCATTATGAGCATTTGATATACGATTATTTTCTGCATTAATTTCACTTTGAGTTTTATTTTTTTGAGCATCATTAGCATTTTTTTCATTAATTAACGCCTGAAGTTCATTTTTTAAATCTCTTAATGTATTAGCTGCAGCATTAACATTTGAAAACATACATAATATAGCAATTATACTAAATATTTTTACTACTTTTTTCATCATATCTTCAAATACTTCCTTACTGAGTTTGCACTACCAAACATACCAACAACAGCACCGATTAAGACAATTACACCAGATACATAGAACACAAAATTATATGGTTTAATTAAATTAAGTGTCTCAGTAAACATATAACCATGCATTGTATTAAATAAAATTACATAACCATAAATTGTTATACATACAGGAATTATTGAACCAATTATACCTAAAAATAATCCTTCGAATAAAAATGGTAATTTAATAGCGGTATTACTTGCTCCAACAAGACGCATTATTTCAATTTCATTTTTACGTGAATAAATTGTTAATTTTATTGTGTTTGAAATTAAGAATGCTGTAACTACAATAAGAGCAATAACAATTCCAATTGTAACCTTTTGAATAATATCAAAAGCAGATACTACTTCCTCAACCATAGTTTCACCAAATTTAACTGTTTGAATATTTGGTACTTTTTTAATTTCATCAGCTACATTAGAAATATTTTTAATATCATCAACATACACAGTACAACTATCCATCAAAGGATTTTCAGTTAAATAATTAAGCATTGTTGAAAATGTATCAGAGTATTCACTCATTTGAGTTTTCCATTCTTCTTTACTTTTATAAGTTACTTTACTTACCCCTTTAATATTTTTAATTTCTAAATACGCATTATTACTATCTTCTTCACTTGCATTTTTATTAATATAAACTACAATATTCATTTCTTTTTCAATTGACCTTGTGGCATTATTTACATTTACTGCAATAATAATTGCTACAGAAACGATAATAAGAGTTATCATATCACAAAGAATACTTGCCATTGAAAGTGAAAAATTACGAGTTATACTTTTAAATGCATCTCTTATACTTCTCCCAAAAATTCTAATCGCTTTCACTCTTATAACTTCCTTTCTTATAATCACCAACAAGCATACCATTGTTAATTACTAAAACTCTTTTTTTCATCCTATTAACAATTTCTTTATCATGAGTTGCCATTATAACAGTTGTTCCTAAATCCTTATTAATATTTGAAATTACATCCATAATTTCTTTACTTGTCATTGGATCTAAGTTTCCTGTAGGTTCATCACAAACTAAAAGTTTAGGTTCATTTACAATAGCCCTTGCTATACATACCCTTTGTTGTTCACCACCAGAAAGTTCCTTAGGAAAACTTCTTACTTTATCCTTTAAACCAACTCTTTCTAATGCCTTTAAGACTTTTGGTCTTATATCAACACCTTTATCACCAACACATTCAAGAGCAAATGCAACATTTTCATAAGCAGTTAAATTAGGTAATAATTTAAAGTCTTGGAATACAATACCAACTTTTCTACGAAACTTATATACCTTTCTATTTTTTAATTTACCAACATTTACTCCACCAACCATTACAGTTCCTTTTGTTGGTTTTTCTTCTCTATATAACATTTTAACAAAAGTAGATTTTCCACTTGCGGTAAGTCCAATTACAAAAACAAATTCGCCCTTATCAATTTGAACACTTACATCAGCGCAAGCAGTTATACCATTACTATATGTTTTAGTAACATCTTTAAATTCAATGAATTTCATACACACCTCCATTATGATTAAATTATAGCACTTTTTTAAGTGTAAGTAAATTAATAAACTTTTATTTACACTTATTACCAAAATAAAAATGTAAACCTTTTATTTTAATGTTTACATTATTTATTATCATAATTATCAAGAAATGAAGTATATTTACCATCTTTTTTAGTACCTAAAACACAATTTAAATTTATATTATTCATCGAAGTAAATATATTACTATCAATACTTGGATTTATTTTACGAAGATTATTTACAAGATTTTTCATTTCTTTTCTTTTACTAGTTCCATCATCCACTATACTACAGTTTTCAGTAAATCTACATGCACAATTAATAAATGTTAATTCATTATATTTTTTCCAAGCAAGTACTGCTGATTCCTTTATTAAATAAAGTGGTCTGATAAGTTCTAATCCTTCGAAATTATCTGAGTGAAGTTTTGGCATCATAGTTTTAATTTCACTACCATAAAACATTGAAAGAAGGGTTGTTTCAATTACATCATCAAAATGATGACCTAAAGCAATTTTATTACAACCTAGTTCTTTTGCTTTACTATATAGATAACCTCTTCGCATTCTTGCACATAAGTAACAAGGGTTACCCTCTACTTTAGCAGTTACATCAAAAATATTAGTTTCAAATATTTCTATTGGAACATTTAGTAATTTAGCATTTTTTTCAATCAACTGTCTATTAACTTTATTATAGCCTGGATCCATTACAACATAATGAGCAGTAAAAGGAAATTTTCCGTGTTTAATTAACTCTTGTATACATTTTGCAAGTAAAAAAGAATCTTTACCACCACTTATACAAACCATAATATTATCATTTTCTTTGATAAGTTCATAATCAGATATTGCTTTAATAAACTTACTCCATATATCTTTTCTAAATTTCTTTATAATACTTCTTTCTATTTCAACATATTTTTCCATAATACCACCAACTCATATATATTATAAAAAAATAGTAATTCTTGTCAATCACTATTTTCTAATTACTTCAATTCGTATTTTAAAAAAATTGATTAAAAAAAGAAAAAACTACTTGATATATATAATCAAATAGTCTTATTAATTTTTCATATATAAAATATGTCTATAATAAAAATTTAAGAGTCAAAAGTAAATTCTTATCTCATTTTACATACACATCTGTCTTCCCAAACACTGTAGCTGCACTTGAAATATGTATTTGATTTTTCTCTACAACTATCATATTTTACATAGTCTTCAGCATTATTTTTTGAAGATCCGTCACCAGCAGTGCAAGAAATAAGTTCAATTATCATCGCTATTAATACTATGAAAACAAATATAGTTGAACCCCAACCTCTATTTTTTGAAACAAGTTCATATTGTTTCCTTCCACATTTTGGACATTTTTCTTCATTGTACTCATAAATATTTGCACAATTTTTGCATTTTTTATTCATAATTGCGGTTTCAGTATGTATTTCAATTTAAAGAAAATTTACGACAATTTTTGCAAAGTTATTTTTGTAAATATTTGTCAACACCATACTTTTTTACTCCTTTCATTTTAATTGTAACATACTACGGACTATGTGTCCATATTGATTATGGACATTTTGTCCACATTTGACCATTTACAATGAAAATACCTATTTTGAAAATTAAATATTGTAAAACTTATTTTGCTATTTAAAAAACATGATTTTATAGTCATGTTTTATTCTAATCTTTTTAGTAACCCATAAATAATTTCTTTATCCGATGCCTTTAAATGTGTAATGTCTACTAATTCTGAAGTTTCTATTCCTAATAAATAGTCTGTTGAAACCCTATATAATCGTGCTAGTCTAATTAAAAACTGGGTTGAAGGTAGGGCAATACCCATTTCCCAACTATTTATTGTTGCTCGTGATGTTCCTATAAGTTCTCCAAGTTCAGCTTGAGTAAACTTGTTATCTTTTCTAATGTCTCTAAGTCTATCACCTATATTTATTTCGGTGTAAAGTACTTTAGAACCGTTAGAATTTTTTGCAATTGAAATGTCTCCTCGCTTTAATTGCTCCTTTCTAGTTCTGATGATTTTTTCTTTGTTAATCAATTCATCATTCATATTAATTAACTCCTTTCTTATCAAATGTGTCAAGTGTACTTGACATCCTATTATAATAATAGTATAATGTTGATAATAAATCAAGGGGGTAATGTAATTTTAATGATAAAATTATGTAAACATAATCAAGATAATATTATAAGACAAATAACTAATGGCAAATTTGATAATATTGCATTAAGTGAGTCTAATTTGGCTGATGACATAATTTTGTCAATGTATGAGCAAGGAATGCTTGAATGTATAAGCCTTAATTTTAAGGATAAACGCCGAAAAAATTTATCTATTCCATTTAATCTTATTTTAACACTAGCAATTGCAGCAAAAATGAAAGTTAAAACAAGTGTAAGCGATATTCCATTTGCCATACAAGACCATCGTGTACTTGCGAAAATTGGTTATAATATCGTTGACACTAAAGGAAATTTAAAAAATGCTTTAATGCGTGAAAGTTCGATAAGACTTTTATTAAGAAAATACGAGCAAGACGAATTATTTTCAATGTATAATTATTTAGTACAAAATTTTATTATGACAAAGTTAAATGTATTTCCAAATATTCATATATTGGATTGTACTGATTTAGAGGTTAATCTTAACAATAAAAACTATGAAAATTCCGATGTTACCAGAAATAAGCATGGTGATATTTCGCGTGGATACAAGCTAGGAACTATACGAGGGCTTTATGAAGATACGGGTATCATAGAAGAAATTTGTTTTGGAGGATTGAAAACTCATGATTTAAATCTGACCAAAGATATGATTAAAAATTCTAAAGTTTTTAAAGAAGGTGACATTTTAATAAATGACCGTGGATTTTTAGATAGAAGTCTTATTAATTATATGAAAAACATCAGAAAAGTTGATACTTATGTGCCGTTAAGAACTAATATGACAGCATATGAAGTTGCGGTTACAGCAGCTCAATCTTGTGGAGAATGGGAACTACACCCAAATCGTGAAAATCAAAAGATTTGTTTAGTTTCTAATTTAGGAGCTTATTGGGAAAGTTCAAAGCCAAAAGATGATGTTGAAATAAATGCAGTTGTTGTATGGGATGAAGAAAGTGATAATTATTTTGTTTTTTCTACAACAGATACTTCGAAAAATGCTAAACAAATAATTATGACATATGAATTACGACCAGAAATAGAAGAAGACTATAGACAATTAAAAGATTTTTGGTTGTTAGATGACTTTCATAGTACAAAACTAAATATGATTGCCTTCCACATAATTACTGTACTTTTAGGATATCTGTTTTATCAAATTTACACCACTTTACCTGAAGGTGAGATTTATGCACATAAATGTCTGCCTGTATTATTAAAAAATTATAAATCTAAAGTAATGTCTCGTATAATTATTTATACAGGTATTGACTTTGGTATTTTTAGTATAACTGAATTTGCAAAATTATATGCTCAATGTGATGACAAAATTAGAAAGCGACTGGACAATATTTTTGAAAAATTTTAAAATGAGGTTACTATAGAACAAATCTACAATAACCTCATAATTATTTAACAATTTTATTGATTGCTAGTTGTTTCTTTGTAATCTTTTATTTCTGGTTTTAGGATAATTAATTGATTATATGTACTATTAAACTCCGAAATATAATTATTATAATTACTAATATAATTTGTGTAATTACCACTAGGGTTAGTTGCACACTCAACAAGCTTGCTATAATAGTTATAAAATTCAGCTATTTTTTCGTAAACATCTTTGTAATCACTTGTTGGAACATTCTTCAATTTTTGCATATTTTTTTCAATTTCGCTCTTTTTTTCTTCTATTGTTGCTAACCCTTTTTTACTTAAACGCATAAATTCACTAATTTTACTATTAAAATCACTGCAATATGTCGCTTTAATACATTCGTACCAAACATTTGCTATTTTACTACTGTAATATTGAGGCAAAAAACCATTCAAATATATTTTTGCACCGGTTTCGACTATCAAATCGTCATATTCTTGAATCAATTTTTCTTGCTGTTTAATGTGATTATCTCTTGATATTTTAATTACCAAAAAACTACCTATCAATAATATTAAACTCATGATAACAAGTATAATAATCATTTTTTTGCTTAACCTTTTCTTATTTGTATACCCACAATTAGGACATTTTTTAATTGTATCACTTATTTTCTTCCCACACTCAGGGCATTTTATCAACGCCATACTTCTCTACTCCTCTCAATGCCAATTATATCATATAATGGACATCGTGTCCATATATTTTATTGGACTTTTTGTCCATAATAGTAACTGGAGAGTGATGTAATGGTTCATGATGATGCCTATTATTTTAATGTAATTAGATATAATATAAAAAGAATACGTGAAAATAAAAATTTAACACAGCAGCAATTGGCGGATAAAGCTAACATTACTATGAATTATCTTTCTAAAATCGAAAGCACCAAAATGCAAAGAGGCCTTTCAATTGTCATATTAGGAAGATTAGCAGATGCTTTGGAAGTTGATATAAGAGAATTTTTGAAACCACTAGATGAAATTTAATAGCATAATAAAAACATATGATATTTGTCACATGTTTTTTTTATTTATTTTTTTAAAATACGAATTGAAGTTCTAATTATTATTTATATTTTTCATTTATTCTCATAAATTCTTTTTCATATTCATTTTTTAAAAGATAGTCATTAAATGGGTAATCAATTAAATAATGCTTTTTTATGGTTTCTTTGTTCTTTTCAAGCATAACAATTATAATTGTATTTTTAGGAATACTAACTTGAGATATTAATTGAACTGCATTTACGTTTATCATTTCATCATCGATAAAAATTATATCATATTTTTCATTATTGGAAATTCTATCAACAAAATCTTTTCCACTTATTGTAGTTACAACACTATAATTTAAGCTTTTTAAAATATCTGCATATTTAATTAGCTTTTTATATTCGTCATCGATAATTAGTACTTTTTCCTTATTAAGAACTTTATCAGTTAAACTTTTAATTTCTACATTAGAATTTTTATCACATATTAACTGGTTAATTGCAATAACATATTCATTTCCATAGTCTTTATTACTTTTTATAAACATTGTTCCGCCCATAACCTCAACAAGTTTTTTTACATCTTTCAAGTTCATATTCATATTATAGTCATCTTGTTTTTCACTATATGTGCTTTTCAAGATATCGTTTATTTCAAATATATCAAGCGGTTTATTTGTATCTATAATTGTAATAATTAATCTGCATACATTATATCTTACAATTGAATTTATATCTAAATCTACAATTCCTTTTTTCATATTTTTTAACGAAAAGAATATTATGGAACAAATCATTTGCTTAATCTTTAAACTATCACCATTTAATAAATCCGGTGTTAAACTATTAATGCTATATTTAAAAGTTACATTACTATCAATTTCGTTTTCAATTATATATATTATTGAATTAAATAAATTAAAAACATTATACTCCATTTCAACATATTTTATGTTTTTCTTATCGATTGTCGATATATTTAATATATTATCAATTTCAGTTAAAATATTATTAGTTTCATACTCAATATCCAAATTCAACTTTTTTATATCGCTTATTTTTTTACTATTAGAAATATCTAAATTTAATAACTTAATTTTATTGAGTGGCCTTTTAACAACCTCGGTTATTTGTAATAAAATATTGCTTTCATTTTCAATAGTACTATCTAAAAGTTCACGATTCTTATTATATTCATTTAACAATTTTAAATCTGGATTTTCAATAGTATGATACATTATTAATAAAATATATGAATAAAAGAAACCCTCAAAAATCAACTCCTTATAATACTCCCTTATGAAAAAACTCATTATATAAAGAAAAATCAGTATTATAAATGGCAAAATTTTCTTAATTGAATATTTTTTTATCAACAAATATATAAAAATAACTATAAAGCATATAAAGCTTATAACGGTATCAACAATAACAATATTGTATGACATTCCATTTCCATCTAGGTAATCATTTTCAAATATTACATTTAATGGTAATATTAATATCAACACAATAAATATTAGGGTTGCAATAAAAAGTGGTATTTTAAAGGCATTAAGTTCTTTATTATCAAATAGAGAAATACAATAATAAATAGAAATACAATTTAAAACGGTCAAAATTGACATATAAATCCTTTGTAAAATACCAATATATTCAATAATACCATAAGTTTTTGCAACAAAAAACGTTACTAAACCAGTTATAATAAAAATGGTATTTAAAATTAAAAGTATTTTAAATAATTTTGTTTCTTGTGTATGAATAGTTTTTTTTGAAAAAAATAGAGTGACTAAAGTAATCATTATTAATAGTCCTACAATTGGTAAAATTACTGCACCCATACAACCACTTCCTTATTCTACTAAAAGTATACCATTAATTAGAATGATTTTAAATAAAAACTATCAAAAAATGCACACAATGTGCACATTATTTTCTTCTTAATAAAAATGCATTATTTTGATTAATTTCAATATTATCTAAAAATGCAAATACTTCTTCTTCCGTAGTTATTGTTTTATCATGAAAAGCCTCTGATAAAGCATCCTCTAAAGAAAAACCATAACCATAATTACATTTTTCCACTATGTCATCTTGAAATGTTTTTAAATAATCATCTGGAATAAATTGTCTTAATCCTGGTTTTTGAGTTTCTAATATACTCCATTTTAAAGTAGCTAATTTATCTCGAAGTTCATCTTTTAAAATATTAATATCAGTTTGATCATCTTTTGAAATTGTATAATTTTGACCAATATTAAAATAAAATGTATTACCATATTGTTCTACGGCAATAGGAATTATTTCAGCACCGGTTTCTTTTAACATTCTCACTGTACCATTAAAAATCTTCATAACTATTACGTTTGGGGATACATTCCAAGCTCCTTCAGGGTAAATTAGTAAATTACCACCCTTATTTAAAAGTTCAATAGCTCTTGCATAGGCAATTTTTCTATCTTCTCTATCTTTAGTTTCAAGTGGTATAACGCCATTTAACTTTAACGCTTCATAAATTGGCATTTTATATAAAATACCTGGATCACCAAGCATTAGGTACGCCGGATTACCAATAATTTGAAAGGTTCTTTGAATATCATTACCGCCAATATGAGTACAAGCATATATTTTAGGTAAATTATTTTCTTTCGTTCTAGCATCGTTAATAATAACTATTTTTTCTTTTGACATTAATTCATCAAGTTTTAATATAAGTTTAATTAATAAATGTATTTTCTTCCTAAATTCAATTCCCTTAAGTTCTTCCCCATTATTAAATTCAATTTTTCTATATTCAGAATAATATTTAATTAGTTCCTCGATAGCCATTTTTCTTTTTTCAAATATAGACAATCTTCCCATATTTTCCCCCTTTTGATAACATATATTTTACACTTTTTTTACTATTTGTCAAATTTAATAATATAACTAGAACTAGTGCCATCTTTAGTTAAATAATTTGCAATGTCTATACATCCACCATTTTTTAATATAATTTTCTTTGAAAATTCATTTTTATCATCACAATTTATTCTTACTTTTTTAAAACCAATATTATTTGTCTCTATTAAAGCAAGTTTTAAAATTAAATTGCCATACCCCTTATTTCTTTGACTTTTTCTAATTTTATAAAATATTTGCGAACCTTTATTTTTCCAATAATCATTGATGGTAGTTCTAATACCAACTTCACCAATTGGGTAATCATTATGAAAAAGAATATATCTTTTTGTTGTAGAACCAACTTTTTCATTAACTATTGTTTCCTCTTTTAATCTTTTATTATATATATTTAAAAACTCACTATAATCTACTCCAAAAATATTATTTATGGAACCGATTTCTTTTTTAGGAATATCTTGATACATTTCATAAACTTTTTTGCAAATACATTTTTTTATTGGAACTAATTTAATATTACTATCTGTTTCCATATTTACCTCTTAAAAAATTATTTTCTAAATTTCTTAATCCTTTCATACATAAATTCTATTTTATCTATTTCTTTTTCTGTATGATAATGTCCACAGTACCATTTATAATAACTAATATTTTCTTCGATTTTATCTAAAAACAACTCCATAGAATTATCTACTTTACTTTGATCTACAAAAGGAAGAAACATTTCTCTAGGAATATATTTATATGGGCAAGTATGTGAAAGAACAATATCAAAATGTTTATTATTAATGTTTTCATAAATACTATTCATTTCTTCCTCTGTAAGTTGTTCAGATTTAAACCATGGATAATCATACACTAAACGCATATTTTTATCAATTGAATAAGCTCCTCCGATAACTAAAACTTTCATACCTTCAATAGTATATACTTCGCTAGATTTTGCAAATATTAAATTTGGGTATTTATCTTCAGCGTAAGCAATTCCATCAAAAAAATTAATTTCTTTATAAGTTTTAATATTTTCCGCTCTTTCTTCGTGATTACCATTTATACAAAAAAATATTAATCCAAGTTTATTAAGTCTTTCTTTTACTACATCATCAAAATGATTTAAAAAGTAATTGATTCCTGCATCACCAAGAATAATAAGAACATCTTTTTTTTGATAATTAAAATTATCAAGTCTTGAAAATTCTCTATGAGTATCACCAGTTATATAGATCATAATTCCTCCCTATAAAAATTTTATCATAAAAAAACTGTCTTTTAAACAGTTCTTGTATTTCTCTTTTCACGTATATTTTTATCAAATAAATATGTATGGGCTATATTTAAGTCTTTATTTGATTCATTTGCTAAAGCATAACCATAAGATGAAATTGCATTTATATAAGCCATATCCAATTGAGGTACTTCAAAAGTTAAAATTTCAGTTTCAGGACTAAATGCCTTCATATATTTTTCTAAATAATTTATAACAGCACTATAAATTGTAAATTTAGTTTGTTCATCTAATGCCTCAGATAAAACAATTTCTCCAACTATAGCATTATCTTTATTACCACCAGCACATAAATTTACTCTTGAATAACCTAGATTTTGATGGTTTTGATTATAGATTGTTAAAAATTTTATATTCTCATCATCAAAAATAGAAAACATTACTGAAATAGTTTTTTTAAAATTATCATCCATTAATAATAATGAATTAGTATAATTTTCTTTAGCAAGTTGTTTTTTAGTATTCTTTCTTAAAATATCTTTACCAAAGTTATCCTCGAAAAAAGTATAGTATTTTATTACTACATCTTGATAATTTTCTTTATTTGGTTTACCCCATTTATAATACATATTTCTTCCCCCTTATATATCATATTTTATACTATTATAGAAAATACATTTCTAAATTAATTGATTCAAAATATCAATTACATTATTATTTTAGCACATAATGAGTATTTTTACCAGTACTATTGGTTACAATTATGTATTTATTTTGATTATAGACTATTTCAATTTCAGTAGTAAAATCTACAAATTATTCAGTCCTTCCTAGTTATCTAGTACTACTACCTCTGCTAACTTCTTGCAATAACCTTTTTATATGGTTCTCCTTAACTGCTTGCAAGACCTCCCCAGTAAGACATATATCTTTCCTCGATTAGCCACTTCCCTTAAACTCAATTTCACTATTGATGCTTTGTGCTTCACTAACATTTCGTTGATACCTACGTATGTATTAGACATTCACTAACTAGATATATGCCTTGCACGACACACAAAAAAAGCAATCTTTCGATTTGTTCTATATATCAAATTCAAACTAAATAGTTCGAACAGATTTCTTAATGGAGCGATTGCTTAAGTTGTTTACAACTTAACTATCACAATTACGAATTAATACAATTTGTATCAATTTGTATCAATTTCTATAATCATCCTGCTACAATTCTATTTAAATATAAACACTTTTTATTTAAATTTTTGTTAATTATGCTAAATTGATCTAATTATATGATAAAATGGTATTGTAGGTGATAATAGATGGATTATAAATATCAAAGAAAACAAATATTTGGGAAAAGATTAAAAGTTCCAAAACATATTTTAAACAAAGTATATAATTGTACTCTTTCTTTTAATGAATATATTGAGTATCAATTAGATGATAAAATACCAACTTCTTGCATTAGAGAGTCTGATAGAAGAATTGTAGAAAAGTTCGGTATTGATAGATGCAAAGAATTAGATTGGGAATTAATTAATAAAAGAATTTATGGTAATGACATAAGTTTTAGAGATATATTAATGCATATTGATTCACAAATAGAAGATATTAATCAAGCTTTGTATGAACTTGTAAAAGATAAAATAAAGCCAAGTGATTATTCACCAAAAATGGCTAAAATATATTCAGATAGATTGTTTGAAATACCTGCAATTGAAAACTATGAAACATACGATTATAGTGAAAGCAGATTAAGAAATATGAAAAGCAACTTTAATAATGGTAAAGTCAATTTAAAGGATATTGTTAGTAATTGGAAACTATTTAAAGACAAAGATTTAAGCTATTGTTTATTAAATGATGAGAATAATAAAAATAATATTACAGATAGTTCATTAAAAGAATTTATGAATAATTATGATACATTAGTGTCTTTAATAGTAGAAAATAATGATATATATAAATTTATTGATACTATTTCTAATAGCACTTCTGAAGATGAAAAACATAATTATATAAAACAATTTACTGACGATATATTAAGCAATACAAAAAGAAAATATGGAGATTATAGACAACCTTTTAAGCTAACAGATGAACAATATAAAGAAATATTTAAGTATTCATCAATGGAAGAATATTTAAAAGAATTTAATGAATATGAAGCAACACCTGTAATAGAAGAATTAAAATCTTTGCCTCAAGACTATGTTTTTAATATGTCAATTCCATTTTCAGAGTTATTGAATTACGATGTTTTATCATTTGTTGGTACATATGGATTAAAAAATATTGTCGATTTTGATAACGAATGTGGCCATTTCTTTACAAAAAATAATTGTGAAATGTTAAAATCAATGTTTGATATGTATTTACATTATTCAGGAAATGAGCATGATTCTAAAAAAACAATTTACACAAAAAAGAATATAGATGAAAATGGTAATTATATTGATAGACCATATACTAAAGATGAATTCTATGAAGCAATGAAAAGAATGATAAAATATGGTCCTAGTGATTGGAATTATGTTGATAAAGCTCCAGATTATAGAGATATGACAGGGGAATTCAGAGTTAGAAATGCAGAGTTGTTTATTTCAGAAGAAGCACCTGAAGAATTACAAAAAAAATTTTATACAAAATCTATTACTCCTCAATTATTATTAGAACATCCAGAATATATTCAATTCTTAAATGGAAAAGATTTGAGTTCATGTTTGAAAAATAGAGAAATACAAGTTGAAGGTAGTAATGCATTATATGAATATGAGAATATTTATAAATTTCTAGGTAATAAAACTGACTTTAATGGAGTTATGAATTTTATTACTGAATATAGTGATGTTTTAGATATTATCTTCGATAGAAAAATTTCAGATCACTATCAATATGAGATAAAGTTTTCAATTAATGATGACATAGACCAAATTCAAAGTAAAATTCATGAAACTTTAAAGAAACTTATTATTGAAAAAGGATTAACTTATCCTACGCATATTCCAAAGAAATTAATCGAAAAGTATCCATCTATGTTTTTGGATAAAAATGCGCCTCAAGAATTGCAAGAAGCTTTTTATGGTAGAACTATTACTTCAGAATTTATTTTATCAAATCCAGCTTATAGAAATTATTTAAAAAATGTTGATTTAGAATGCTTATTTAAATATATGCTTGTTAATATAATGCCTAAAAATTTATCAAATAGTATAGTAGCATCTTCACCTTTAGGTCGTAGAACTAGATATTATCAAATTAGTTTTGTTAATGCACTTAAAGAAACTTTTGGTGAATCGGATGCTTTAGATGTAATGCTTATATATGGAAAATATATTGAACAAGTTTATGAGGCAAATAATTTTAAAAACTTCTTATATAATCCAGAGTTTACACAGGATGGATTTCTTGATGAACTTGATAAAGCGATATTACAAAATATTATTGATGGAAATATGAAATATGATGAGAATATTCCTAGTCATTTCAAAAATAATAATCCAACTTTATTCTTAGAAGCAAATGTGCCACAAGAAATAAAAGATAAATTCTATAATAGAGCATTTACATTAAAAGATTTTAATGATAATCCTGAATTATTAAATATATTTGAAGATACAAACATAGCATGTGCTTTTTCGGAAAATATGTCTTGGATTATTCCACTATTTAATGATTCTAAAAATTTTAAAACTGGAAACTACAATCGTATGAAGGTTATATCAACATATTCTAAAATACAAGATGTAGAACTTCAAAAAGTGTTTAAAGAATATGTCATGGAATTTGGAACTAATATTGATGTGGAAAAAATAGAATACGTTTCAGAAGTTTTATCAAGACTTTCATTATCAAATTCAAGTGAAATATTTACATTTAGAAAAGAACTTGCTACTCAAATATTGAAATCAAATAATCCTTTAGAAAGTTTAAGCAAAATCGAAGATGTGTTTATTAGAAATAATATTCCTACTGTCGGAAAAATATATTCTTGTTTTGAAATATTACACCCTGATTTTCAAGGATTTAATTTTGAAAGTTCAATGGTATCACCAATATTAAAAAAATCATCAATAATGAACAAAAAAGTAACTGTGTTCTCTGATTTGATTAAATCATCATTTGGATCTAATAATAGATCTGTCAACGCATATTTAAAAAATATAGAATTTGGATCTAATTTATATGAAAGTATAAAAGCGGGTCAAATTCAATTTGATTCACTTGGAGAAGTTGAGATAAGAGAATTAACTACTTTTTGTAGTCATTTAGCAACTTTATATAATAATACTATGAAAGCTAAAAGGAGTAATGAAACATTCAAATCAACTGGATATGTTTTAACAGATATTTTAGAACTTTCAAAGAAATTATCTCCTGATGGTACGTTAGATTATAATTTAGCTGATAGAGTTATTAGAATGTTTTGCGGATTTACTGGTATTGACACATTAGAACAGGCGAAAGAATATATTGAAAGAAAAGTTAGTACTGCTGATTCACAAAATAGAAATGCATCAAGTTCAGATATGATATTAGAACAAGGAGATTTTATAAAAGGAATTGGCGATATTTCATATTTAAGAAATATTTTACAAAATGGTAGTGTTTCAAAAGAGTATTTGGGATCAAGTGCAGGTAGTGATGCTACTCCACTTGATACTGATATTTCAATGATAATGAGTTCAGATGGAACAATAAGTGAAAAAATGGATGCAACTGCTGCTTCAAGTTATGGGCCTATATGGTTTGTGCTTAAAAATGATGATAGATTTATAACTACAAGAACAAGTAATGAAACATTGGAAGCAAAAATGGATATGTCTAAAATGGAAGTATTCTATACAGGTCTTTTAGGACAAGGACATTATGGAATTAGAACTGGATTTGCTTCTAGTGAAATAAATTATATTGTTATGGAACATTTTGATCCTCGCGTAGGATTAGAAATTGCTATGAATGGCTTCTATATTCCTGTAGCTAATAAAGAAGGAAAAATTGTATTTACTCCAAAAAATTATGACGAATTAAGAACTAAAATGAGTGGTTTATCATATTTTAACGAGAATAATTATACCTTCTCTGAAAATCTAATTACAGAAGAAACAGAATACTTTGCACAGCAAATAGAACAAAGCAATTATGAAGTTCAAGCTAAAAGAGAAAAAATCAATAGTGTTATCAAAAATTCTCTTGAAGAATTAGGATTACATCTAAAAACTAATATTGATGGAGATTTAACTGAGGGATTTGTAGAATTGATTGATACCGGTTCAACAGGAAGAGGAACAAATAAACCTGGTGATGGAGATTTTGATTTTATGATGAGATTAGATAAAACCATATTATCAAATCCAGCTAGATTAAACGAATTAAAGCAAACTATATTAAGAAATTTTGGTCGCGAAAATTCTTCTGAATTAACTGGAACTGGAGACTTTAGATTAAAGAATGTTCAAATAGATACAGATATAAATGTAGATATTGATATTACATTTACTGAAAAAACAGATAAAGTATCATATTCTACTGATATGGCATTACAGGATAGACTTGCTACTATTCACAGAAATGATCCTGAAAAGTATAAATATGTTGTTGCTAATATATTACTAGCAAAACAAGTTCTTAAAAAAGCTGAAGCATATAAGCCTAATCGTGGAGAAATACCTCAAGGTGGTTTAGGTGGTGTTGGAATTGAAAATTGGATTCTTCAAAATGGTGGTTCATTTACTGATGCTGCTAAAAGTTTTGTTGAGGCTGCTGATGGAAAAAGTTTTTCAGAATTCCAATCTACTTATCAAATATGGGATTTTGGCGATAATCACTTAGCCGAAAGAAGAGGACTATATGCACATGATAATTTTGTTACAAACAATATGAGTGAAGCAGGATATCAAAAAATGGTTCAAGCTTTAAAAGAATATTTAAAATCTATAGAAATTTCACAAATAGATACCGAAACTATAAAACGATGACTTATAATGATAAGCCATCGTCTTTTTCTTTGGTCTGCCTATGTATTAAGTAAGGACACAAATATAAATACTTGCAACTTTCTTTTCATTATTCATTAACCAATCACTCCTTTTTACTAAAAAAGAGGAGACAATGGTATCTAGTTAATTCTAAATACTACTGACTCCTCATTAAATTCAATATTATAAATTTTCGATATCTTGCGTTTATATATCATAAATGTACCTTCATTTCTAGAGCATACCTCTTTCATTGGCTATTTATAATATTACTTTTTTAAGATTGTAAATTCCCTATATTGAGAATAAGTAATATTAGTTGAAGTTGATATTTAAATAACTATTTAATCTTTTTTATATAATCTTCTAAATCTTTAATTTCAGTAGAGTTTGATAGAATACCGGTATAGAGAGTTTTAGAATAATTAAAAGCTAGGAAAGTAATTTCGGTTTAGTATTACAAAAAATCACATATAAACTCCAATTTTTTTAAATTCAGTTTCAAACTCTATTGGTTTACTTATAATATTAATCATAATAAAAACCTTTCTTAATACAAAAAAATATCAACTTCGTTTAGAAATTGATATTTTTCTATATTAAGTTCAAACATAAAAGTTCGAACTGATTCGTCACTGGAGGAACCGACCAGATTCGAACTGGTGCTCAGGGTGTTGCAGACCCACGCCTTACCACTTGGCTACGGTTCCATAATACATAATATGCTTCTTCATAAAGCAATATTATTGTATTATATTTTTTTATTAATGTCAACTTTTTAAATTAATTATATATTTTTGATTTCTAATTGTAATAATAGCTTGAATTACGCTTGCATCTACAATTTCACCACCTACTTCAAAAGCAATAAAATCTTTTTGATAATCAGGTGTAACATTTATTGAATTATTAGAGTATACTTTATCATCAACTTTATATTGAATAGTCATAAAATCATTAGCAAATCTTCTTGGTAAAGTATTACTTTTAGAATATAACATATCACCATCTGGAGTATAGTTAATATGAAGTGTTAAAATATAATTATTATGCCTTGAGGCAGTAAATGGAACTGTTATTGCATCATCATATGCATTACAATTATCTTTAAAACATTTTTCATAAGTATAGAAATATGTTTTATTTAATTCATAGCTTTGAACTTTTAAAATAGTATTTCCTAAATAAGTATCATCAAATGTAACTTTTTGTCCTAAAGCATAATTTCCATTTAATTTTAAGTCACTTATTTTTTTTGGATGAATACTTACATAAATATGTTTTGTAGTATAATCTTTTTTATTTTTAACTGTACCATTATAAATATCAAGTTTAAATCTACTATTTCGATTTTTTTCATTTATTTCATATACTAAAGCAAATGTCTTATCAGTTTTATGTGAAAATTCACTTATAACATTTTCTGAGGCATAATCAATAAAATAAGAACTCATACTTAAAGTTGGCTTTACAAGTGTGCCACCCACGCTTAAATTAAATTGATTAAAATCTATCTTTCTTGTTAAACCAGAATTATTTTTTAAATTAACTTTTAAAACTACATAATAATAACCATTTTTTATAATATTTCCTTTATAATCAAGATTTGTCACTATAGAATCTTCAACTGTTAACTGCATACTATTATAGGTAAATACTTTACCAGTTTTATAACTTTGATTATAATTTATATTTCTATTTTTAATAAATAAAATTATTAAAATAAATGCTAATATACCAAGTGAAATTGTTACAAAAAGTTTATTTTCTTTTAAATAATAAGTAAATTCTCTTAAAGCTCTACGTATTTTTCTTTTGTATTTATAACTATTTAAATTTATATTAACTTCAACTTCTTCGGAATCAGAAAAATCATAGTTCATTTCCCTTAAATCAGATTTAAAGTTAAATTTCTTAATATCAAAACCAATTGCTCTTATTATAGAGAAAACTAAAAATATTAATTGAACTGCTGTTATAACAATTGAAAAGTCTCTTATACTACGTGATAGTTTTGCACTAAGAAGTTCCTCACTGAGGCCAGAAAGAACTTCTCTTATATATATAAGGCAAATTAGTAAAAACACGTAATATATAATCATAAATAAATATAGTTTAGTTGGTTTATTTTTATGTTTAAGCAAATAATATATTGAAATTGCTAAAGCAAGTACAAGTAATATTGCAATAAAAAATATGCTTGATGTATAAACATTTTCAAGACCAATAAGTACACTTGATTTGTAATTATTTTTAATATATTCAATAAAAAATTTTACAATAAGCACACTACGATATAATATAAAGCCAATTAAAAAAGATAAAACTAAATGAATAAGTCTAAATTTTTTAATTAAAAATGCATAAGGTTTTTTTAGTATCACTTACAATCACCCTATATTAATAATATCACAAAATAAAAATGGTGCAAAGACCATTTATTATTTTCTAAGAATTTTTGTTGATAATTTGTTAAAATAATTCCTAATACCAAACTTTATATAAATATAATCCTTCGGGTGGTGCAGTAGGAAGTGATTTTTCTTCTATAGTATCAAGCATTTTTAAAAGGTCTTCTTTACTAGCGTTATATTTACCAACCTCAAGTAAAGCACCCATTAAATTTCTAATCATATAACGATAAAAACCAGTACCAATAAAATGAACTTCAATTTTATTATCAAATTTCTTAACAAAGTTAATTTCATAAATAGTTGTTACTGTTTTATCATTAGTCCCTGATATAAAATTATTAAAATCATGTGTTCCTAAAAATACTTTTGAGGCATCTTTCATAAGCGCAAAATCTAACTTTTGTCTAGGTTGATAATAATAGCAATTTAAAGAACTTTTAAAAGGTCCTATATTAATTTTATAAACATATTTTTTCTTTTTAACTGATAATCTTGCGTGAAAATCATCATTTACGTTAGAAACTGATTTAACAACAATATCTGGATTTAATAGTAAATTAAGTTTGTGTTTTAAACCTTTAATATCTTTTTTTATATCAAAATGAGCTACCTGACTTACTGCATGAACACCAGCATCAGTCCTTCCTGAGGCTTTAAGTTCTATATCATCTTCGAATATTTTTGATAAAGCTTCCTCGATTGTTTTTTGTACTGTTCTAGTATTTTTTTGACGTTGTAGTCCATTAAACTTTGAACCATCATAACTAAATATTATCTTTTTTCTCATTTTTTACCACACTATCCTTATGTCTTTTTACAAGTGCTGCTATCTTAATAAAATGATGATTAACACCAGATTTTCCAATATTATAACCATATTCAACATTTGCAATTTGTGCAATTTCCGCTAAAGAACTTTCTGGATATTTCTTACGGATTTCACAAATAATTTTTGTATTATCATCAAGAAGACTTAATAAATCATTATCTATTATATAATTAATTTCATTTAATTGTTTAAGTCCTGTTTGAATACTTTTAGTCTGATTAGAAAGTTCACAATTATTTAGTCTATTAACCATATTTTTATGATCTCGATATATTCTAATATCTTCGAAGAAAAACAAACTTTCTGTAGCCTTAAACATTTTTAAAATATCTGATATATTATCGCCATTTTTTACATAAACAACAAACTTGTAACCTCTTTTTATAATTTTTGAATTAATTTTAAAATACTTTAAAAGATTATCTATTTCTTTAGCAATTTTTTCATTTTTACATATATACTCTAAATGATATCTACTTGTCTGGGGATTTGTAACATTTCCAATTGCTAAAAATGCTCCCTCTAAAAAAGCAATTTTTTCTTCATCACTTTCTAGATTTATTTTTTCATTAACATTAAGTACTTTTTTAATATAATCAATATTTTCATTTATTGTAAGTATATATATTTGTTTAACTCTAAATCTATTTTGATTTCTAACAGTAATGTTCGCAGAAATATTAAATACAGTTTTAATATCTTTGTATATCTTTCTAGCAACTGAGGCATTTTCTAAAGTAATAATAATTTGCTTCGAGGTAATTTTAGAGTTACATCTTACAAATGCTGAAAGCTCACTACAAGCATCTACACTAGAGTAAACATTTTTAGATATCTCATCTTTTAAACTTGTATTGAATGTCATTATTTTCCATCCATTAAATATGAAAATATTAAGTATGCTGTTTTTAATGAATCATGACGATAATAACCATTTTCAATAACATATAAAGTATCCTTAATTATTTGAACATTCATATTTTCTAATGTATCCACATCTAAGATAACTGGATCTTTTTGCTCACTTGTAGCATATTTTTTTGAAAGTGTACTACTCATAGGTTTATCATTAGCAAGTACTAAATTTACACTACCATTTCCTAAATAGTTTTCTAAAACTTTTATATGATCAGATACCTTAAAACCATCAGTTTCACCAGGTTGAGTAAATAAATTACATATATACATTTTTTTTGCTTTTGAATGATTAATAGCCCTTACTAAATCCTTGTTGATAAGATGTGGGATTATACTTGTATATAAACTTCCCGAAGAAAATATAATTAAATCAGCTTTATTTACTGCATCATACACTTTAGGATTAACAGTAATATCTTTATCATAAGTAATCTTTATAACCTTTTCTTTGGCTTTAGTAATTTGCTCCTCACCAAAAACTTTTATTCCAGACTCTGTAATTCCAACCAAATTAACAGAATCTTCGGTTAAAGGTAATATTTTTCCATTAGTTATATCAAGAATCTTTTCTAAAATAGGAAGACTACTTGCAAAATCGCCTTTTAAATCCAAAAGAGCAGTTAATAATAGATTTTTTATTGAATGATTACCTAGAGTTTTAGATTTAGTGAATCTATAATTAAGAAGATTTTCAACATCACTATCAATATTTGCCATTGAAAGCATTACTTTAGTAATATCTCCGACTGCTGGAATATTCATTTCTTTACGAAGTCTTCCTGTACTTTTTCCATTATCAGATACAGAAACTACTGCAGTAATATCAAGTGGAAATAGTTTTAATCCTTTTAAAAGTTGTGAAAGTCCACTTCCTCCACCAAAAATAACTATTTTTTTCATTTAAACCTCCTATTTAAAATTTTATTCAAAATATTTGTTTTAACTCTCATTGCTCCTACTGGACAAAATTCCTGACAACAATAACACTTTATACATTTTTCCCTATCAATAACTGGATATCCTTTTTCCATTGTTATTGCCTTTTTAGGACAAATATTTTTACATTTTTGACATTTTATACAACTATTTTTATCACAATATGGTTTATTTTCAAATACTTTCGATATTACATTTCCAACTAAACTATGATTATAAAACTTAATATCAATAGCATTTTCAATTAATTCAAAATCTTTTGTTATAAATTTGTTGATATCTTCATTTAAAGTAATTTCATTATGATTAAATAATCCTCTTTTTTCACTTTGAACTATTGTATTAACCAAGTTTGGATTTAAATTTACTACTTTTGCACAAATATAATCTAAAGCATATGGATTAGTGCTAGCAATAATAGAACCAATTTTTTTAGGATTACCCATCGTAGGACCATTACCTTCCATACCAATAATTGCATCAACTATATTTAAATCAAATTTAAAATATTCATTTAAATCAATTAACATATTAGCAAAATCATCATGATTTGGAAACCTATAATGATATTCTGACTTTATAAGTCCTGGAATAGTACCATATAAGTTTTTTACTGACGCACTCATTTTCATCATTGCGTGAGTTTTTAATTTACAAAAATTTATTTTAAAATCAAAATCATCAATATAACTTGTGTAATCAAAGTTTTTTAAAAATAAGGCTTTATTATTCAAAGTGTTTTTAATATTAAAATTATAATTTAGTTCGGCACCTGTTTCATTCATTTTAGTAATTTTATAAATATGATCTAAATGTGACTTATTATATTGTCCTCCGGGACTATCTCCAATTACAACTTTTGCTCCTTTATTTTTTAAATATTCCACTAAAAAAGATAAAAGTAAATAATTAGTTGTAGCACCTTTTTCCGGAGGTAAAGCTGAAACTAAATTTGCCTTAATTAAAACCTTTGATTTAGAGTTTATTTTTTTTAGACACTCAAAATTACTAAGAATACTTAAAAGAGCATTCTTAGAATTTTTATATTCACTACATTTTTCAATAAATACTTTATCCATTATACATTAAACCTAAAGTAACAAATGTCGCCATCTTGCATAACATATTCTTTTCCCTCAAGGCGAAGACGACCTGCCTCTTTTACTTTAACTTCACTACCAAAAGTTTCAAGATCCTCAAAACTCATAACTTCCGCTTTAATAAATCCCCTTTCAAAGTCAGAGTGAATTATACCAGCACATTTTGGAGCAAGCATTCCTTTTTTAAAAGTCCAAGCTCTTACTTCATCTTTTCCACAGGTGAAGAATGTTGCAAGACCTAATAAATCATATGTTGCAAATATAAGTTTATCAAGACCACTATTAGAAATACCTAATTCATTTAAATATTCATCTCTATCTTCATCTGAAAGTGATGATAATTCTTCCTCCATTTTAGCACACATAACAATTACGCTTGAACCTTCTTTTTCAGCATACTCTTTAACTAATTTAGTATATTTATTATCACCATTTATAACATCATCCTCTAAAACATTTGCTGCATAAATAACTTTCTTTTGTGTTATTAAATTAAATCCACTTAAAAGATTAAGTTCATCTTCATTAAACTCTAAATTTTTAACTAAAATATTTTTTTGTAAAGCATCTTTAATTCTATTTAAAAGGTTAACTTCTAGAGCAAGTGCTTTATCTTTTGTAGCTTGTGCTTTCTTTTCTATCTTATCAAGTCTATTTTGAACAATCTCTAAATCAGATAAAATTAATTCTGTATTAATTATTTCAATATCTGAAATTGGATCAACCTTACCAGAAACGTGTATAATTTCTGGATTATCAAAACATCTTACAACATGAACAATTGCATCAACCTCACGAATATGTGATAAAAACTTATTACCAAGACCCTCACCACTTGAGGCACCTTTTACAAGTCCTGCAATATCAATAAATTCATAACTTGTGGGTACAACGCTTTTTGGTTCATACATATTAACGAGAAAGTCCATTCTTTTATCTGGAACCATAACAATACCAACATTTGGTTCAATTGTAGCAAACGGATAATTTGCTGCAATAATATTTTTCTTTGTAATAGCATTAAATAAAGTTGATTTTCCTACATTTGGAAGGCCAACAATTCCTGCTTTTAATGACATATTAATCCCCCATTCTAAATAAATACAAATCCATTAACCCCTAAAGGTATATTAATTAAATACCATAATATAATTAGTGCTATAAATGTAAATGCAGTTACTGCACTATATGGTAACATAAATCTTATTGAATCAACTATACTTAATTCATTTTTACTTTGTGAGCCTCTTTCAAGGTAAGCTAAATATATAATATAATAAGCAAATATAGGAGTTATTCCAATACTTACACATTCTCCAAGTCTAAATATAAGTTGAGTAAACTGAGAAGACATACCAGCATTTAAAAATGTTGGAACAACAGATGAGGACATTATTGTCCATTTATTTACAGATCCAGGTACAAATATTGTAGCTATTATAGAGCATACAAATAATAAGAATACCAAAGCAAGTCCTGTAAAATTTGAACTTACAATAAGATTAGTAAGACCTGCGACTACAACATTACCAATATTTGAATATTTAAAAATACTTATTAATGTTGAACCAACAAAAATATATACTAAGGTTTTTCCTATACCATTTAAACTATAGCCTAAAGCATCAACAAAATCTCTGGAATTTTTAATCTTTTTAGCAACAATCCCATAAACCAATCCCATTATTACAAATAAAATTGTTATAATAAATACAAATCCGTTTGAAAAAAATGATTTAGCACCAAACAATTTATCAATATATAAACTTTCACGATAATTTAGGAAGTTTCCTGATAAAGGAAGTCCAGGTATTATATTATAAATTATTATTATTAAATAAATAATACTAGCAAAAATTGATAAAATTAAACCTTTAAGTTCAACTTTAGACGGATTAAACTCCATTTCTAAATCATCAACGTATTCATATTTAGGTAACTTTTTAGCTATAACATTTTCTGTAATATATGTTAAAACTAAAGATAAAACTAAAATAGATACAGTCATAAATAATATTAAAGAAAATGTATTAAAAGTAAAATTACTATCAAGCATCTTTGTACTTATTGTCGTAAGATTTGCAAGTGAGGAGTCAATACTTGTAAAAAATATAGATAATCCATAGCCACAAGTTAAAGCGGCATATGATGAAATAACACCAATATTAGGATTCCTTTTACCATATTTAAATATTAACCCAGAAAGAGGAATAATAGCTAAAAAAGGTATATCTCCCATAATACTAGAAAGTAAACAAATTAATATAATAACAAATGTTATCGTTCTTTTTTTTGTTTTTCTAGTAAGAAGACCTAAAGCAGTTTGTAAAAAACCACTTTTTTCCATAACTCCTATACCAATAAGCATTATAATTAAATTAGATAAAACTTTATAATTAGCAAAATTTGCAACTGTATTAGCAAAAATATATTTAAGTCCATGTAAAGAAAACATATTTATTATAGATTCTGTTGTTGAAATATATTCTCCTCTTGAGGAATTAATTGTTGTATAAGAAAAAGAAAAATTAAATATAGATAAAAGTAAACTTAAAATAATTACTCCAAAAATTATTATAAGTACACTCATAACCGGATGTAATTTAACTTTATTTCTAATCTTCCTTTTCATTTTTAATCACCTTTTTTAATTTCTTATAAAAATCTAGACGATCAAGCATTATTTCTCGTCCACAATTTTTACATTTGATTTTTACATCAGCACCAATTCTAGTTACAACCCATAAATTTGTTTTACATGCATGAGGTTTTTTCATTATAACTTCATCATTTAAACTAAATTCTTGCTTCATAAACATCCTTTCTAATCATTAAAGTTTATATTTAAAATCTCCATTATTCTATTTAAATCTTGCATTGAGTTATATGATATTTCAATCTTTTTATTAGATATTCTAACTTTATTACCAATTGTATCACTAAATGCATCTTCATACATTCTAAATTTTTCATTTTTTTCTTTAATGACTTTCTTATCATCTTTTTTAGATAACATTTTTTCAATATCACGAACATTCAAATTTTCTTTAATAATTTTATTTGCTAAATTAATAACTTTTTCTTCATCATCAATTTTACTTAAACATCTTGCATGTGACATTGAAAGTTTTCCATTTTTAACAAGTTCTTGTACACTTTTTGGTAAATTTAAAAGTCCTAAAAGATTAGTTATATAACTTCTACTTTTACCAAATTTTTTAGAAAATTCTTCTTGAGTCATATCTTTTACTTGTAAAATATTTGAAATAGAAATTGCTGTATCTACTGGATTTAAATCCTCTCTTTGAATATTTTCAAGAAGAGCAATTTCCATCATTTCTTCATCAGTAAAATCTTTTATAATTGCAGGTACAGTTGTAAGACCTGCTATTTTAGAGGCTTTACATCTTCTTTCGCCAGCAACAATTTCATAGCCTTTAACACTTTTCTTCAATATAACTGGTTCTACTACACCATATACTTTAATTGAATCTGCAAGTTCATTTAAAGCCTCTTCATCAAAGACTTTTCTTGGTTGATAAGGGTTTGATCTAATTTGAGAAAGTTCAATCTCAGTGGCATTATTTCTTTCCTCTTTAACAATTGTGTCCTCCAAAGTATCAATTGTAAATGATGAATTAGAAAATAATTCCTCTAATCCTTTACCTAAAGCTTTTTTCTTAGTTTCCATCTCTTTCAATCACCTCTTTCGCTAAATTATGATATGCTTCAGCTCCACGACTTTCTGGATCATATTCATTTATTGGTTTTCCATGACTTGGCGCCTCAACTAGTCTTACAAGTCTAGGAATAATTGTATTAAATACTTTATCTTTAAAATATTTTCTTATTTCTTCGATAACCTCAAGTCCAATATTTGTTCTACCATCAAGCATAGTAAGTAGTACACCTTCAATACGAAGTTCAGGATTCATTGAATTTTGAACCATTATTATAGAGTTTAATAACTGGGTAATACCCTCTAAAGCATAGAACTCACATTGAACTGGTATAATAACAGCATCACTTGCAACAAGTGCATTCATAGTGGATAATCCCAAAGATGGTTGACAATCAATTATTATATAATCAAAATTATCTTTAATAGTTTCTAATGCATTTCTTAATTGGTTATTTCTTTGAAATGTATTATCAGAAAACATCTTTTTAACAAATTCAACATCAATTCCCGCTAAATTTAATGTTGAGGGAATTATACTTAAATTTTTAAATTTAGTTTTATAAATAGCTTTTTTAATTTCACATAAACCAGTTATAGTTTCATAAATATCATGTTCAAAATCAGTAGTATTAAAACCAAGTCCAGTTGTAGCATTACTTTGTGGATCCATGTCAATAAGAAGGGTTTTTTTCCCACATTGTCCTAAAGCTGCTGCTAAATTTATACTTGTTGTAGTCTTACCTACACCACCTTTTTGATTAACTAATGATATTACTCTTGCCATATTAACACTTCCTAACTGCTACTATATATTTTAACATATAATAATAAATTATTGAATAAAAAAAGATAAAGTTTTACAAAGAAAATTATTCAAATAAAAAAAGTATAGAAAATTCTATACTAATTCTAATTTTACCTCTAAAGCATCATCGCCACGACGTTCATTTAATTTAATAATTCTTGTATATCCACCAGCACGGTTTTCATATCTTTTTGCTAAATCATTAAATACTTTTTGAACAACTTCGTTATCATTATGTAAAAATGCTAAAGCTTTTCTTCTTGCAACAAGTGAACCATCTTTTCCGTAAGTAATCATTTTATCAACAAATTTTCTTACTTCTTTTGCACGAGATTCAGTTGTAACAATACTTTCATGCATAATAACATCTTTAGTAAGTCCAGCTAAAATGCTTCTTCTAATTTTATTATTTCTTCCTAATTTACGATACATATTCTACTCCTTAAATTGTAGTCCTAAATCAGCAACTTTGTCAATAACCTCTTTAAGAGATTTCTTTCCTAAGTTTCTAATTTTAGTAACCTCTACTTCTTTCATATTTACTAAATCTTGAAGAGTATGAATTCCATGTCTTTTTAAGCAATTAAATGCTCTAACAGAGAAGTCAACTTCTTCGATTGGTGTTTCTAATGTTTTTGCTAAATTATCAACTTGTTTTTCTTGCATGATACCAGCAATATTACTAATACTATTTAAGTCAGCAACGATAGCAAAATGCTCTACTAAAATTTTAGCAGATAAAGCAAGTGCTTCTTCTGGAGTCATACTACCATTTGTAGTAACCTCAATAACAAGTTTATCATAAGTTTCATCTTGACCAACTCTTGTATCTAATACTTCGTATTTTACAAGTTCTATTGGTGAATAATTTGAGTCTACTGGAATAACACCAACTTTAATTTCTTTCATATTTAATTTATTTGTTTTTGCATCAACATATCCTCTACCATTTTCAATAGTAAGTTCCATATCAATTTTTCCACCTTTTACAAGGTTACAAATAACTAAATCTGGATTGATAATATCAATATCAGCATTTTGTTCAATCATTCCTGCAGTTACAGGTCCTTCAGTATCACAAGATAAATGAAGTACTTTTTGTTCCTCAGTATGATTTTTTACAACTAATTTTTTGATGTTTAATACTATTTGAGTAACATCCTCTACTATACCATCAATTTTTTGAAATTCATGCATAACGCCATCAATTTTAATTGATGTTACACTACTACCAGGTAAACTAGATAGTAATACTCTTCTTAGTGCATTTCCAATAGTTGTACCAAAACCTCTTTCAAGTGGTTCTAGTTCAAATTTACCATAATTACTAGTTTCATTATATTCTGAAATTTTGTATTCTGGTTTTTCAAATTTTATCATAATTACCCTCCCTTTTATTAATTTCTTGGTCTTTTTGGTGGTCTACAACCATTGTGTGGAACAGGTGTTTCATCTGTTATACTAGTAATTTCAAGTCCAGCTGATTGAATACTACGAATAGCATTTTCTCTTCCTGGTCCTAAACCTTTTACATAAACATCAACTTTTACAACACCTTGATCTTTAGCAGCATTAGCAGCAGCTTCTGCAGAAAGTCCAGCGGCAAAAGGAGTTTTCTTTTTACTACCTTTATAACCAATTCTTCCAGCAGATGACCAACTAATTGCATTACCATTATGGTCACAAATTGTTACGATTGTGTTATTATATGTTGCATGAATATGTGCTTCTGCTTCAGTAACATTAATTTTATTTTTCTTTTTTCTTCTATTATATGCCATATTATCTCACCTACTTTGAAACCTTTTTCTTATTTGCAACAACTTTTCCTCTACCTTTTCTAGTATGAGCGTTGCGGTTTGTTCTTTGACCTCTTACAGGAAGTCCTTTTTTATGTCTTATACCTTGATAAGAATTTATTTCCATTTTGTTTTTAATGTTCATTTGAACTTCTCTACGAAGATCACCTTCAGTTGTATGTTTGTCAACTTCTTTACGAAGTGCAGCAATTTCTTCTTCTGTTAAATCTTTAATTTTTTTTGTCGCTTCAACATTTGCATCTTTACAAATAGTTTTACCTAAATTTGGACCAATACCATAGATAGCAGTAAGCCCTATCCAAGTATGTTTTTCATTAGGTAATTCAATATTTTTAATTCTCGCCATAATTTCTCCTATCCTTGAACTTGTTTATGTTTAGGGTTATTACAAATAACCATAACTTTTCCTTTTCTTCTAATAACTTTACATTTTTTACATATCTTTTTTACAGATGGTCTAACTTTCATAATATCCTCCTATCTTTTATTCCATGTAATTATCCCACGTGTTAAATCATAAGGTGAAAGTTCTACTGTAACGGTATCACCCGGTAAGATACGAATCATATTAATACGCATTTTACCAGAAACGTAGGCTTTTACAGTATGTCCATTAGATAGTTCTACTAAATAGTCACTACCCTTTAAGACTTCAATAACTTTCCCTTCCACTTCTATTTTATCATTTTTCTTATTAGCCATATTATTTTTCTCACTCTCCCGTTAAAATTTCATATCCATCTTTAGTAACTACAATTGTGTGTTCAAAATGTGCACTAGGCATTCCATCTTCAGTTTTAACTGTCCAATCATTATCATCTAGGTAAACATTTCTTTTACCTAAATTAAGCATTGGCTCAATACAAATTGTCATTCCCTCTTTTAAGGTAACATTTGTTTTTGTATAAAAATTTGGTACATCTGGATCTTCATGCATTGAAGTTCCAATTCCATGACCCACTAATTCTTCGACTACTGAAAGCCCATTTTTATGAGCATAATCTTCAATAGTTTTTCCTATTAGTGATAAAGGAGTTCCCGCTTTTACAACACTTAATCCTTTATATAAAGCATTTTTAGTATTTTCAACTAAACTTCTTACATCATCAGAAACATTTCCAATAATATAAGTTCTAGCACTATCACTTTCATATCCTTTGAACCTAACAGTTAAATCAACTTTTAATATATCACCATTTTTAAGTTTTCGATTATCTGGAATACCATGAACTACTTCATCGTTTAAAGATAAACAAACACTTTTTGGGAAACCTTCATAATTTAGTTCCGAAGGTATTGCACCATTTTTACGAATAAATGCATCAACAATATCATTTAACTCGTTAAGTGACACACCAATTTTAAGATGTTTTTTTATTTCCTCATGAGCTAGAAAGTTGATATGACCACTTTCTTTCATAAGTTCAATTATTTCCATTATTGATTACCTCGCATAATAATCTTTCAATATTATTCCAAAAAACACCCGCAGTAATTTTGCTGCGAGTGCTCTCAGTACTAAAGCTTCCTGATTAATCTTACAAGTTCCGTTTCCCAGTCTTCCTTTTCAGAATAATGAATTGAACCGAGTATACCAGGATAACAATAATTCACAGAAGAGCATAGTATAATCGGAACGTCCCAGCCTCTTTCTCTGACTTCTTTTATCAAAATCTCTCCTGAGTTATTATCGGCTCCACCAGATTTTTCAGGATACCACATATCAGTAATTATTAAATCATAAGGTTTTCCCTTACTAATTGCTTCTTCCATTTTACTTAGCCCATCTGCAAGATTTCCAACGCAATCTATCTTCAGATTCTCAAAAGAGCCTCTTTCAATAGCTCTGCATATATCATGATGTTTAAAGACATTATCTTCAAGATTTAAAATATACATAATCGCTAGCACCTCCGCTATAATCTTATCAGATCACATATACTTCTTAAACTAACCTGCTAGTTTAGTTTCATAAAAATCTCTATACACCGGAAGGGAAGGACTTTCGTCCTTCTCTCTGCTGCCCCTCAGTATGTCATCAACCGACGTACCGAACAACCTGCTCAGGGCGTACAGGTTGTCAACGGTCGGAAGACTGTCGCCTCGCTGCCACTTATAGACAGCCTGATCAGACTCAAAACCCATGAAGCGTGCTATTTCTTCTACCTTAATGTGATGTGCCTTACGGATTTCCTTTATTCTGGCTCCGGTTGCCTTTGCGTCTAATACTGGATATTCCATACGGATTCCTCCTTCATGTAATGCGGGTTACCAAACATCTGACTTCCAGGTGATGTAAATGTACACATTTAATTATTCCACAACCACACCATTATATCCTTTTTTCAATTCTTCATTGAACTCTGCTTCTGATAATGTGCTGAAGTGT
>OIZX01000256.1_pt1 | contig 40569 bp, 27 predicted proteins | sample 1588621 | NCBI WGS metagenome assembly OIZX01 (sample SAMN03283276) | human gut metagenome | biome: human-associated habitat; material: feces | host: Homo sapiens | place: Peru | collected 2012 | reverse complement strand
TAATAATAACTTTGATATTGCTAGATTTGGTATAAGTATTGATGAAGCAAGAAAACAACTAGGAATAGGCAGAAATCTGATGCTAAAGTTAGTAACAGTTCCAGGTTTTCCTGCAATAAGATTCAAAAGAAAAATAATTATTAACGGAGCAAAATTACAGGAATGGTTTGATAACAATTATGGTACTTATGGAAAATATTAAGATTTCACCATTGCTTTTATAAAAGGGTATATTATATAATTGATACAGTTTTATAATATATCTTTTTTGTTGTTTATTTTAAGCCTTTTGAAAGGAGTATAAAACGGAATGGAAAAAATAAATAATAAAAGAGCTACTAATATTAATACAAAAGCAAAAAAGGCTGAAAAAGGAACAGTTACAATAAGAAAAAGAGGCAACAGCTTTGAAGCTAGAGTGAGATTAGAATTAAAAAACAAATTGAAAGGGGCAGATTGCAACCCAAGACTATCTAGGTCAGCACAAACAGAACAATTAGCAAGACAAAGATTAGCAGAACTAATTATTGATACTTATTTAATAAAACAAAACCATGAATTAGTTGAAGAAAGTGTGTTTTCGGAAGAATGTGAAGAAAATTTGAAGTATTTTCCTGAGTATAAAGATGCAAAAGAAGATGTTATACTTCATCGTGGTATAAGTTCTTGTATTAATTTTGCCGATTTTGCTGTTATGTGGCTTAATTATAAAAAAGAATATATTAATCCTACGACAGGAAAGAAAATTAGTCCCAAAACAGTTGAAACATACGCATATACATTAAAAAAACATATAAAAGGCAATTTTTCTCAATATACTGTACCAGAAATGACAAAAGAAATTGTAGAAGAATATGTTTCTGATTTACGAAAAGTTTATCCTCGTGCTGCAAAAGATGTTTTTTTAATGATTAGACAAATACTTCAATATGCAAAAAAGAAAGAACTTATTAAGGAAATACCTGAATTTGAACTAAAATTTTCTAAAAAGAAAAGGTCTAAAAAAACAAAATTGGTATATCTACCTGCTGATAGACAACCAATATGGCTTGATATTTTAGAAAAAGATGGTCGAAGTTTTTGCAAGTTATTTGCAACATTATTGCAGTCTGGTATGAGGCCAGAAGAAGGATGTGGATTATTGATGTCAAACATATTATTTGATAAAGATATGTTATATGTAGATAATGCACATAAAGATACTACAATTTATGATTATGATTTCAATATAATTGGTCATGAGTATGTAGATGATGATTTAAAAACAGAAGAAAGTTATAGGGAGATTCCTTTAAGTCCTAGATTAAAGAAAATGCTACAAGAAATATACAACGAAAGAAAAGAATTAAGAGAAAAGCAACGAAGAAAATTTGATCCTTCAAAGGAACATGTTTTTTTGAATACAATAGGAACACCATACTTACCTGAAAGACTTGATAAAAAATTAAAATCTATAATTAAGAAATATGGCTTGGAACATATGACTGTATATGGTTTTAGACATTCTTTTGCAACTTTAATGAGTGAGAATGGAATGGATAAAGAAGTTTTAAGAGAAATTATGGGACACGCTGATTTTGAAACTACAGAATTTTATTATATCTTTATTTCTGATAAAAGGAAGAAAGAAGAATTTAAAAAAGCAAGTCATAAGTCATTTGAAACAGAAAAAGAAACTAAATTAAAAGGAATAAGGTTTACAAAGAAAAAAATAAAAGCACCTATGAAGATAAGTGCTTAAAAGTATATACAGATGCTTAATTTGGTGCGGCTAGAGGGACTCGAACCCCCAAATCTCAAACTTCGTAGGCTTGCATTCTATCCAGTTAAACTATAGCCGCATATATAAATTATTATAAAACATTTTTGTTAAATTTTCAATATACTTATAAAGTATTTTTAAATTAAGCATCTGGGGGAAAGTTTGGGGGCACACAACAAAACCAACTCCCGAACTTCCCATATATCAACGATTTTGCAACCAGTTGCATACTTGGTTCGTAGCCTTGCATTCTATCCAGCTAAACTACGAGCGCATTATTAATACTTTTATATTATACGATGTTTTGATAGTTTTTTCAAGAGTATTATAGAAAATATTTCAAATTGTTTTGACATAAATATTAAAATGTGATATAATATTTTGGACTTTAAATAAAAAAATTCCAAATATCACTAAATAGTGAGAGGAAAATCCTCTTTCTTTTTAGTTTTACATAAATGTTGATAGCATCATAAAAAGAATATTGGAGGAAATTTTATGAATACAATTGTATCATTGTTTAAACAGAAAGTTGAAAATATGAAAGAAAAAAATCAAAGGATAGAAGTACAAGAAAAAGAAGATATGAAAGTGGCTACGGCTGTTATGGGAGAAATTTCATCAACAATATCCCAAATTTATGTAGGCAAAAAAGAAGATTTACAAACACTTTTGCAATTGAAAAGAAAATATGAAGTACAGGGAAGTGAAATAAAGAAATTTTTTGATTATTCTCTAATAGATAAATTAGACGATTTAATTGTTCAAGCTCAGATAGATCAAGAAAAAAGTAATTGAAAATTAAATTTTTGTTTAAACGAAAAAATAAAAATGTGTGGATATATTGATTGTTCACACATTTTTATTTTTCATTTTTTCAAAACTTAAATAATAGTAATAAATAAAAATTATAACAAAAAATGATAAATTTGTCAAAAAAAATTGCAAAAAATGTAAAATGATGCTAAAATAAAATAGTATGATACTAAATGTAAATATAAAAGGATGTTAAGAAGATGGGGAATTTAACAAATGCTCAAAAGTCAATTTGGGTAACTGAACAATATTACAAAGGAAGTAGCATAAACAATATTTGTGGTACAGCAGTTATACAAGAGAAAGTGGACTTTGAAAAATTGAAAGAGTCCATACAAATTGTGTGTAAAAAACATGATAATTTTTGGCTAGAGTTTAAGTTAAATGAAGGAAATGTTGAACAAGTGTTATCTGAAAAAAAAGAAATTCAGATAGACACTATTAATATTGCTGGCAAAAATCAGTTAGAATTAGAAAGAAACAAAATTGTAAAAACAAGATTTCAATTAGAAAATTCAAAATTATTTAAATTTTATATCTTTAAATTTATAGATGGAAAAGGGGCTTTCATGCTCAATATACACCATCTAATTTCAGACGCGTGGACATTAGCGCTTATTTGTAATGACATCATAAAAACATATTCAGAATTAATTCAAAATAAAGAAGTAGAAAAAAAGGCTATATATTCATATATAGACTATATTAAATCAGAACAACAATACCAAGAAAGTGAAAAATATAATAAAGATAAGCAATACTGGATAGAAAGATTTAAAACTATTCCAGAAGTTGCAACAATACCAGGAAGCATAAAAGGAGACATTGACGAAACAAATCCTGCAGGTGAAAGAAAAAAATATGAAATATCAAAAGAGAATGTAGAAAAGATAAAAAAATATTGTAAAGAAAATAAAATATCACTATATAATTTTTTTATGGCTATTTATGCAATATATATAGGAGAAGTATCAAATTTAGATGAATTTACTATAGGTACACCTATTTTAAACAGAACAAATTATAAAGAAAAAAATGCAGCTGGTATGTTTATAAATATGGCTCCATTTAAAATTAATATTAATGAAGATATAGAATTTAAAGAATTTATAAAAAATATAGCAAGAGATTCTATGGATATGTTAAAACATCAAAAATATTCATATCAATGTTTGCTAGAAGAATTGAGAAAAGAAAATAAAAGTATTCCAAATTTATATAATATTTTATTATCATATCAAATAACAAATGCAAAACAAAATGAAGGAAACATTGAATATGAAACAGAATGGACATTTAATGGTTATTGCGCAGATAATATAGATATTCAAATTTATGACTTAAATGATACTGGAAATTTGAATATAGCATATGATTATAAGACAAGTATTTATAATTCAGAAGATATTTTAAATATTCACAAAAGAATATTAAATATTATGAAACAAGTAGTATCAAAAGAAGAGATAAAACTTAGTGAAATTGATATTGTTACACCTGAAGAAAAGGAAAAATTACTTGTAGAATTTAATAAAACAGAATTAAAATATGATGAAAACATACCTTTTATAAAATATTTTGAAAAACAAGTAGAAAAAAAACCAGATGATATAGCAATTGTTTTTGAAGATAAAGAAATGACATATAGAGAATTAAATGAGAGAGCAAATAGTTTAGCATATAAATTAAGAGAAAATGAAGTAACTAATAATACTGTTGTAGGTATATTATTAGAACGTTCATTTGAAATGTTAATATCAATGTTAGCAGTATTAAAATCAGGAGGATGTTATATTCCAATTGCACCAGATTATCCCAAAGATAGAATAGAATATATGCTTGAAGATAGTGAAGCAACAATAATATTAACAAGTCAAAATAGAAGAAATTTAGCAGATAAAAAACTTATTAATGTTAAAGATGAGAGAATATATGAAAATCATAAAGAAAATTTAGAAAATATTTCTAAACCAGAAGACTTATCATATTTAATATATACATCAGGTTCAACAGGTACTCCAAAAGGAGTAATGTTAAAACAAAAAAATTTGAGCAATTTTTACAATTCAATGAAAAATATAATTGAATATTTAAAAGATGGAAAAAATCATAAAATCCTTTCAATTACAACAGTTTCATTTGATATATTTGGATTTGAAACATTAATGTCATTAACAAGAGGATTAACTGTATATTTAACAAGTGAAAATTGTCAAAAAATGACATCAAAAATAGAAAGAATTGTAAAAGATAGCAATGTTGAAATAATGCAAACAACACCATCTGTAATGAAATTCCATTTGGAAAATTTGAATGATGAAAATAGTTTAAAAAGTTTGAAATATATAATGTTAGCAGGTGAGCCTTTAACAAAAACATTGGTAGATAGAATTAAACAAATAATTCCAAATGTAACAATTTACAATGGATATGGACCATCTGAAACAACAATATTTTCAACAATAGGAAATGCAACAAATCAAGAAGAAATTACAATAGGAAGACCTATTAATAATACACAAATATATATCTTAAATAAAAATAAAAAAGTGATGCCACAAGGTACAATAGGAGAATTATATATTTCAGGAGATGGTGTTGGAAAAGGATATATGAATAAAGAGCAACAAACAAATGCGAGCTTTATAATAAATCCATTTATAGATGGAAAAGTTATGTATAAAGTAGGAGATTTAGGTGCTTTTGATGATAAAGGGGAAATTACTTGTTATGGAAGAATTGATAATCAAGTAAAAATAAGAGGATTAAGAATAGAACTTCAAGAAATTGAAAAAAGAATGCAGTCTGTTTACAATATTCATGATTGTGTTGTGGTGAAAAAAGTTGTAAAAGGAAAAGACGCATTATGTGCATATTATGTGGAAAGAGGACATGTATCTAAATCAGTTTTGAAAACAGTTTTATACTCAAAATTGCCAGAATATATGGTTCCACAATATTTTATGAAAATGGATGAATTACCACATACGCCAAATGGAAAAGTTGATAGAAAAGCTTTGCCAGATCCAGTTATAGATGAGAATGAACTTGAAATTGTAAAACCTAGAAATGAAATTGATAAAGAATTAATAAAAATAATAGAAAAAATGTTACAAGTTGATAAAGTTGGAATTAATAATACATTATTAGAACTTGGAGGAGATTCTTTAACAGCAATTACATTAACAACAAAGGTTTTATCCAAATTCAATGTACAATTAAATATAAAAGATATATTGTCAAATTATACAATAAAAGATATGTCAGATTATATAGCAGAAAATCAGACAAAAGATATATCCAAAATAAAGATAGAAAGAATCAAAGAGCAAGATTATTATCCATTATCATCTGCTCAAAAGAGAATATATTATAATTGTAAAATGATTGGTGAAGATAATATTGTTTATAATATGCCTGGTGGAATTACTGTTGATGAAGTTTTAGATATTGAAAAAATAAAAGAAGTATTTTACAAAATAATTAAAAGACATGAAATATTAAGAACAATATTAATTCAACAAAATGATGAAATTGTTCAAAAAGTATGTAAAGAAATAGACTTTAATATACCAGTATATTTTAATAAAGAAAAAGAAATTGATACAATTATAAAAAGCTTTTCAAAACCATTTAAATTAGAAAATGAAATTTTGATAAGAGCAGAAGTACATTACATTGATAATAAAAAAACAATGTTATTAGTTGATTCACACCATATTATAATGGATGGAATGTCATTAAATAATTTAATAATAGAATTTAATAGATTATATAATGGTGCTGATTTAAAACGTTTGCCAATACAATATAGAGATTATACTATGTGGGAAAATAATTATAATAAAAGTAATGAAATTTTAGAACATGAAAGATACTGGGTAAATAAATTTGAAGATTGTGAATTCCCACCATTAAATTTACCTTATGATTATAAAGTATCAGCAATTAGAAGTTATGAAGGAAATACTATGACAAATGTTATTGATGAGAAAATATTTAGAAAAATAGAAAGATATGCAAAAAAAATAGGAATGTCTTCATATATGCTATTTGTTTCAACATTTTTAATATTATTACATAGATATACTGGACAAGAGGAGATTATTTTAGGCAGTCCAGTTGCTAATAGAAACCAAAAAGAAACTAAAAGAATGATGGGAGTATTAGTAAATAATATTGTAATAAGAAGTAAATTAAATGAAGATGAAACAATTAATGAATTTTTTGAAAAGATGAAAGAACAAATATTAAATGATATATCGAATCAACCATATCCATTTGATATGTTAATAAAAAAATTAAATATAAAAGTTGATAATTCAAGAAATCCTATGTTTGATGTAATGTTTACATATCAAAACAAAGAAGAAAATACAGTACAATTAAATGGAAAAAATGTAAATGTTTTAGAATTAGATAATAATATTTCAAAATTTAATTTATCAATAGAAGTAAAACCTAAAATGCATACAATAAATGTTGAATATTGTACAAAATTATTTAAAAAAGAGACAATTGAAAATTTATTTGAACATTATTTATATATGTTAACAGATATTATAGAAAATGTTGATGCAAAAATAAGAGATATAGATATAGTAACTCCAAAAGAAAATAAACTTCTTGAAAAATTTAATGCAACAGATGGAGAAATAAATAATGATACAACAGCATATCTTATTGAAAAACAAGTTGATGAAAATCCAAATAATATTGCTGTTATATGTGAAGATAAATTTTTAACATATAAACAACTTGATGATAAGGCAAATTCTTTAGCAAATTATTTAATTAAAATTGGTGTAAAGAGTAATGACATAGTATGTATTATGACAAATAGGTCATTGGAAACTATTGTAGCAATGTATGCAGTATTAAAAGCTGGTGGTGCATTCTTAAATGTTGATCCTACATATCCTGTAGATAGGACAAAATATTACATAGAGAGTAGTAAGTCACAATATGTATTAACACAAAAAGAATTAAAAGATAGAGTAAAAGAAATACCAAATTGTATTGAAATTGATTTAGATAATAATATTTATCAAGAAAATAAAGATAGACCTAAAGTTAATATTAAAATGGAAGATTTATCATATATTATATACACATCTGGTTCAACAGGAGTTCCAAAAGGAGTAATGTTAAATCAAGTAGGTTTAACTAATATGGCAAAAGCAATGACAAAAGCATTAGATTATTTACATGATGGAAAAGTACATACATTGCTATCAGTAACTTCAACACCTTTTGATATATTTGTTTATGAAATAATAGTTTCATTAACACATGGTCAAAGAATTGTAATGGCAAATAATGCTGAACATAGAAATCCAAAATTATTAGAAAAGTTAATGGAAAAGTATAATACAGATGTAATGACAGTTACACCAAGTTTAATGAAAATAGTATATGATAATAGAAGTGAAAATTCACCATTAAGATTAGTAAAAAATATGGTATTTGGTGGAGAGCCATTGCCTGAAAAATTTGTAAAAGATTTGAAAGCTTTAGCAGATGATATAACAGTATTTAATATATATGGACCAAGTGAAATAACAGTATTATCAAATGTACAAAATTTGAATGGAGAACCAGAAATTACAACAGGTCCACCAATAATGAATACACAAATACATATATTAGATAAAAATTTAAATAGAGTTCCAATTGGTGTTGTTGGTGAAATATATATATCAGGAATACAGGTTGGAGTTGGATATTTAGGAAAAGAAGAACTTACAAATCAAAAATTTCTTCAAAATAAATTCGGAAAAGGAAGAATGTATAAATCTGGAGATATAGGAAGATGGACATTTGAAGGAAAGATTCAATGTTTAGGAAGAATTGATCATCAAATAAAATTAAGAGGATTAAGAATAGAACTTGGAGAAATTGAAAATAAAATGGAACAATATCCAGGTGTATCTGCAGCAATAGTTAATAAAATAACTATAAATGATAAAGACTCATTATGTGGATATTATGTTACAGATGGTACAAGTAATATTAGTGAATTAGAGATAAAAAGTTACTTGAAAAAATATTTACCACAATATATGGTTCCAAGTTATATAGTACATCTTGAAAAAATGCCATACACAATTAATAGAAAAATAGATAGAAAAGCATTACCTATGCCTAATATTGAGGAAGAAAATTTTAAAGAAGAAGAACCAGATAAATATGATAATGATGAATTAAAATTACTACAAATTTGGAAAAATGTATTACATTTAGATAAAATCAATTTAAATGATAATTTCTTTGATATAGGAGGAGATTCAATTTCTGCAATAAAAATGCAAATAGAAGCACTAAAATATAACTTCGATTTTGAGTATGCAGATATATTCAAATATCCTACAATTAAAGAATTAGCATCAAAAAAGAGATATAATAAGAATAATAATATCCAAAAATATGATTATTCAGAAATAAATGAAATATTAAAAAGAAATAATTTTGAAAATTTAAAAAAGATTCAAAAATATAATGTAAAAGATGTATTACTTATCGGAGGAACTGGATATTTAGGAATACATATATTATATGAATATTTGAAATATGAAAATGGAAAAATCTATTGTTTAGTAAGAAGAAAAAATAATGAAGAACCATTAATTAGACTTCAACAAAAAATTGCGTTTTATTTTGGAAATGATTATTATGAAAAAAACAAAGATAGAATTCAAGTTGTTGAAGGGGATATAGTTGAAGAAAATTTAGCAATTAATTCAAAAGATTATGAAATGCTAAAAAATAATATAACAACAGTAATAAATGCAGGAGCACTAGTAAAACATTTTGGAATCTCAAAATTATTTAATGATATAAATGTAAAAGGAACAGAAAATGTAGTTGAATTTTGTAAAAAGGAAAATAAGAGATTAATACATATTTCAACTATTAGTATATCAGGAAATGGAGAAAAAGAAGAAACAGTAGAAGAAACAAAAGAAAATATAAATAGTAAAAAAATCTTTAAAGAAAGTGATTTATATATAGGACAAAATATATCAGGAATATATACTATAACTAAGTTTGAAGCGGAAAAAATAGTATTAAAAGCTATAAAAAGTGGATTAGATGCACAAATATTAAGAATGGGAAATATTACTAATAGATATAGTGATGGCGTTTTCCAACAAAATGTTGAAGAAAATGCTTTTGCAAAAAGACTAAAATCTTTTATTGAACTTGGAATGTTTCCAGAATATTTGTTAGAACATGCTATTGAACTTGGACCAGTTGATTTATGTGCAGAAGCAGTTATAAAAATATTAGAATATGATAGTAATTGTAATGTTCTACATATTTATAATTCTAAATTGTTACCAATAAAATTATTGGTAAATACAATGAAAGAATTAGGAATAAATATTGAAGCTGTAGATGATGAAACAATGTCAAGAAAATTAATAGAAATTTTAAATGATAACTTTAAAAAAGAAATTTTATCTGGTATAATACATGACATAGATTCAAAAAAGAGATTAATATATACATCAAACATAAGAGTCTCATATGATTTTTCAGAAAAATATTTAGAAAAAATAGGTTTTTCTTGGAAAAATATAGATAGAGAATACATATTAAAATATATGAATTACTTTAAAGGAATAGGATTTATAGAATACTAAAGGAGAAAAAACAAATGAAATTAATTAATACAGAATTTATATTACTTATTATATCTACACTTTCTATATTAGTATTAATGTATACTATTATAAAAAGAAAACCATTATCTCAATTACAACATGCATTTGCATCTGTTTTAGAAACAGTTTTAATAATAAGTATAGGTGTAATCTTGCAATTAGTTTTCACAACATTTGGGAATGTTGAACCAATTATTTTTGAAAACTTTATATATATAGGAACATGTTTTTTACCAGTTGCATTGTTTTTTGTAGCAATAATATTTAAAAACACCAAAATTAGGTTTAAGAAAAAATATTTATTATTATTTATAATACCGTTACTTACAATAGCGGTATTATATACTAATAAATATCATCATTTATTTTATAAAGTATATTCAACAAATTTAAATGAAATGGTATATGGACCATATTTTTATATTCATACAATATACACATATGGATTATTATTTGTTAGTATAGGAATAATGATATATGGAACATTAAAAAATTCTGGAGCCTTTTCAAAACAAACAATGTTAATAATTATAGGAACAATGTTTCCAATAGTTGTTAATGTATTGGGAACATTAAAGATATATAATATGAATGTTTGTTTAACTCCAATAAGTTTTTCAATAGCTGTAATTTTCTATACATTTGCCATAATGAAATTTAACTTTTTAAAGATTACGCCAATAGCCTTGCAAAAGATAGTTGATAGAATATCTGATGGATATGTAGTTTTGGATGAAAATAATGCAATTACAGATTTTAATAAAACATTTTTAGATATATTTAAACTAAGTCCAGAAGATATAAGAAGTAAAAATTTTATAAAATTTTTACAACAAAAAGACATATCAAGCCAAGCACTTTCTAAGATTAGTCAATCAATAAAAAGAGCTAATGTTACAGAAAAGACAGTATCATTTGAACAACACTTCGCAAAAATAAGAAAATATTTTAGAATAGAAATAACACCTATAAATTCAGACAACAATTCATTAGGAACATTATTCTTATTAAAGGATATAACACAACATAAAGAAGATATGGAAACAATAAAGAATAATCAAGATATCTTAATGGAAAGAGAACGTTTAGCAGGATTAGGGCAATTAATAGGTGGAATTGCGCATAACTTAAAGACACCAATTATGTCTATAGCTGGTGCAACACAAGGTTTAGAAAATTTAATAAAAGAATATGATGAATCAATAGATGATCCACTTGTAAATTCACAAGATCATCATGATATCGCAAGAGATATGGAAGAATGGATACCCAAAATAAGAGCACATCTTGAATATATGTCAGACATTATTACAACAGTAAAAGGCCAAGCTGTAGCATCTTTATCAGAAAATGATACAGAAGAATTTACTGTAATGGAATTAATAAAAAGAGTAAATATATTAATGAAACATGAATTAAAAAATGCATATATATATTTAAATGTATTAATGAAAGCAGATGAAAACCAAATAATTCATGGAAATGTAAATGTTTTAGTACAAGTTATTAATAATATGATTTCAAATGCAATACAAGCTTATGATGGAAAACATGATCAAAATATTCAATTAGAGATTATTAAAGATTCTGGAAATGTTATATTTTCAGTAACAGATTTTGCAGGAGGACTTCCAAAAGAAGTACAAGATAGATTATTCAAAGAAATGGTTACAACAAAAGGAAAAAATGGTACAGGACTTGGATTATATATGTCTTATTCAAATATCAAAGCACATTTTGGTGGAGATATTACATATAAAACAGAAGATGGAAAAGGTACAACATTTAATGTTATAATACCTATAAATAGACAATAATTTTAGTTGATATAGCCTGACAGACTATATCTCACAAATAGAGTGATAAAATTTTATACAAAAAGGAGAATAGGGCAAATGAGAAAAGCATTACAAAATCAAATGAGTGGTGAAAGAAGATATAGAATAATCGGAGTAGATGATGAAGAAGGAATACTTGATTCTTTAACAGTGCTTTTTGATAATTCTGAATATGAATTTTATGGTGCACAAGACCCAGTAGAGGCAATTGAATTAGTAAAAAAAGAACATTTTGATTTAATGTTATTAGATTTTATGATGACACCTTTACATGGAGATGAAGTTGTAGAAGAAATAAGAAAATTTAACAAAGAATTATACATATTATTATTAACAGGTCATAAAGATATGGCTCCACCATTAGAGACTATTAAGAGACTTGATATTCAAGGATATTGTGAAAAAAGCGATAAATTTGATCAATTACTTTTATTAGTTGAATCAGGAGTAAAATCTGTTAAACAAATGGAAGAAATAAAAAGAATGAATGAAGAACTTAGAAAATCAAATGAGCGAATTGAAAAAGCTTATTTAGATATGGTTCAAACATTAAGATATACTGTAGAAGCAAAAGATTCTTACACAAGAGGTCATTCTGATAGGGTTTCAGAATATTCAGTTCTAATTGGTCAAAAATTAGGATTACCAGAAGATCAAATAAAAACTTTGAGAATAGGTGGATTATTCCATGATATTGGAAAAATTGGAATACCTGACAGTATATTATTAAAACCAGGTAGACTTACAGATGATGAATATACTCAGATAAAAGCACATCCTGGAATTGGAGCACATATATTAGGTTCTGCAGATATTTTTAAAGATATTATTCCAATAGTAAAACATCATCATGAAAAATATGATGGAACAGGATATCCTGGAATGTTAAAAGGTGAAGAAATACCATATTTAGCAAGAATTGCAGCTGTTGCGGATACATTTGATGCTATGACAAGTAGAAGAAGTTACAGAGGTCCAATTGATATTGAATATGTAAAAGATGAAATAAAAAGATGTGAAGGGACACAATTTGATCCTCAAGTAGCAGAAGCCTTTCTTGAGATTTTGAATAATAATTATGAAAAAATACAAGAAATACAAGATAAATATGTTAGTGAATAAAATAAAAAACAGGATTTAGATTTTTCTAAGTCCTGTTTTTTTATATTTTTATGATATTTTCATAGAAAGACCAACTTTTTTACGTTCTTGGTCAATTTTTATAACTTTAACTTTTACAATATCTCCAACAGAAACAACTTCAGAAGGTGATTTAACATATGAATCACTCATTTCGGAAATATGAACAAGTCCATCATATTTTACACCAATATCAACAAATGCACCAAAATCAATAACATTACGAACAGTACCTGTAAGTACCATTCCTTCAGTTAAATCTTCAAATTTTAAAACATCACTACGAAGAACAGGTTTTGGCATATCTTCTCTTGGGTCACGACCAGGTTTTGATAATTCTGATATTATATCAGCTAATGTCATTTCACCAATATCAAGTGTTTTTGCAGTTTCCTCAATATTTACTGATTTTAATTTTTCTCTTAAAGAATTCAAATTTTCTTTATTTTTTAAATCTTCAATTTTAAATCCTAATAACTCTAATAATTTTTCAGTTTGTTCATAACTTTCTGGATGAACAGCTGTATTTTCTAATGGATTTTTTCCATCAGGAATTCTAATAAATCCGGCACATTGTTCATAAGCAACTTTTCCAAGCTTTGGAACTTTTAATAATTCTTTTCTTTCTTTTAATTTACCATTTTCATCTCTATATTTTACAATATTTTTTGCAATTGTATTATTAATACCAGAAACATATGAAAGTAGAGAAGGAGTAGCAGTATTTACATCAACACCAACTTTGTTTACACTATCTTCTACAACACCTGTTAAGCTTTCTGATAATTTCTTTTGATTTACATCATGTTGATATTGACCAACACCAATTGCTTTTGGGTCAATTTTTACTAATTCAGCAAGAGGATCTTGTAATCTACGAGCTATTGAAATAGCACCTCTTATTGATACATTTATATCAGGATATTCTTCTGTTGCAAGTTTTGAGGCAGAATATACAGATGCACCAGCTTCACTGACAATTACATAACAAATATCATGTTTTACTTCTTTAATCATATCTGAAACAAACATTTCAGATTCACGAGATGCAGTACCATTTCCAATTGCAATCATATCAACATGGTCTTTATTTATTAAATCTAATAAAGTTTTCTTTGCACCTTCAACATCATTTTGTGGTGCTGTAGGATATACTGTAGCTATATCTAAAACTTTTCCTGTTTCATCAATTACAGCTATTTTACAACCAGTTCTATAAGCAGGGTCAAATCCCATAACAGTTTTACCTTTTATAGGAGCACCTAATAATAATTGTTTAGCATTTTGACCAAATACTTTAATTGCTTTTTCTTCAGCTTTTTCAGTTAAATCTGAACGAATTTCTCTATCAATAGATGGTTCAATTAATCTTGTAAAAGCATCTTCAATTGTATTTGTAAGCATTTCTGTAAATTGAGTTTTTCCTTTTATTATATCTTTTTGAATATAATATAAAATTTTATCTGTAGGTTTTTCAATAGATACTTTTAGGAAATCTTCAGCTTCACCTCTATTAATAGCTAAAATTCTATGACTTGGAAGTTTATGTACTAATTCTGCAAATTCGTAATACATTTCATAATTAGATTTTTCATCAGGTTTTGCAGCTTTTGTTACAATAGTACCTTCACGATAACATATTTTTTTGATATATTTTCTATATTTTGCGTTATCAGAAATATTTTCAGCGATAATATCTAAAGCACCTTGAATTGCATCTTCAGCTGTTGCAACAACTTTATCTTTATTATTTTTATCTTCATCAGATAAATTATCAATATTTACAAATTCTTGAGCAATTTCATTAATATCTTTTTTCTCTTCTTGTGCAATAATAATATCTGCTAATGGTTCTAATCCTTTAGCTTTTGCAACAGTAGCTCTTGTCTTTTTCTTTTGTTTAAATGGTCTGTATAAATCTTCAACTTCTGCAAGTGTTTCAGCTGATGCAATTGCAATAGTTAACTCATCAGTCAATTTTCCTTGTTCATCAATTGATTTTATAATTTCACCTTTTCTTGTTTCTAAGTTTCTAAGATATGTAAGTCTTTCTCCTAAATCTCTTAAAATTTCATCACTCAACCCACCTGTAGCTTCTTTTCTGTAACGTGCGATAAATGGAATTGTATTTCCTTCATCAATTAATTTTACAGCATTTTCTACTTGTGTATTTTTTACATTTAATTCTTCTGCTATTTTATTTATAATTTTATCCATAGTCTTGTCCTTTCTAAATTTATCTTTACAAATTATATCCTCAAAGTTTGCAAAAATCAAGAGATATAGAAAATTCAATTTGAAAAAATATCTAAAATTTTTGTATAAATTTAATATTCATTTAATGAATAAAAAGTAATATATAAGGTGATTTATATGAGAATATTAATAGTTGAAGATGAATTTAAGATTGCTGATGTAATAGCAAGTAGATTAAGAAATGAACAATATATTGTTGATGTTTATGGAGATGGAGAAGAAGAGCTAGATAATGCATTAACAAATATTTATGATTTAATAATCTTAGATGTAATGCTTCCTGGAATTGAAGGATTTAAAATTTTGCAGGAAATTAGAAAACAAAAAATAGAATCAAAAGTAATTATGCTTACAGCAAAATCAATGTTAGAAGATAAATTAACAGGATTTGATGCAGGTTCAAATGTGCAAATAAAGGTGGTTAGAGGCTTAGGTTATAAATTAGAATGTTAAAAGGAAAATAAAAGTGGAAAAATTAAATAAAAAATTGGTTAAAAAGTTTCAAAAAAAACAAGGAATGATTTAATATTCCTTGTTTTTTGTTTTTATAACCATTCTCCAACTTTCCTAATATAAATTTTTTTAATAATTTGAACAAGAACAACATACAAAGCAGTCAATCCAATAACAATTAAGTAATACAAAGGTGGTAATATTTCAAAATGGAATGATGAAATATTATGGAATAATATTGGAGTAATTATAGTACCAATTATTGTAACCATAGTAAGAGCAGTTAAGATAGGATTTGCTCTTGATTGTACAAAAGGAATTTTTGATGTACGCACAAAATGTATTATTAAAGTTTCACTAATTAAACATTCAACAAACCAAGCTGTTTGAAAATATGATTCACTAGCAATATTGTTATATCCTAAAATAAACCAGAATGCCAAGAATGCTAAAACATCAATAATTGAACTAATAGGTCCCATAACATTCATAAAAGTTCCTAATCCTTTTGTATTCCATTTTCTAGGTTTTAATAAAAATTCTTTATCAACATTATCATAAGGAATAGCTATTTGAGAAAAGTCATATAAAAAATCCTGTAAAAGCATTTGAATAGGTAGTAATGGTAAAAATGGTAAAAATATACTTGCAATAAAAATACTAAAAACATCACCAAAATCTGAGCTCAAAGCCATTTTCATATATTTTATAATATTTCCATATACCTTTCTTCCTTCAACAACACCATTAAAAACAACTTTTAAATTTTTCTCTAATAAGATTATATCACTAGCTTCTTTTGCAATATCTGTCGCAGTATTTACACAAATACCAACATCAGCATTATGAAGTGATGGAGCATCATTTACACCATCTCCCATATATCCAACAACATGACCATTCTTCTTTAATATAGTAATAATTCTTTCTTTTTGTAAAGGATTCATTCTTGCAAATATATCAACATCTTCAACTTGTTTTGAAAGTTCATCATCAGACATTTTATCAATATCAGAACCAGTTAAAATTTTATCATTTGGAATTCCAACTAATCTTGAAACATTTTCAGTAGCATATTGATTATCACCAGTTAATATTTTTGTAGTAACACCATATTCTTTTAAATTTTTAATTGTAGTTTTTACATCTTTTTTTGGTGGATCAAGAAATGCAACAAATCCAATAAATACCATTTCAGATTCATCAGAAGAATTAAATATATCTTTACCAGAATATTCTCTTTTTGAAGCTAATGCAATAACTTGCATTCCCTGTAAAGCTAAATCTTTTGCATTACTATTTATATTTGCAATCATATCTTGAGTTAAATCTTTGTGTTCACCATTTATCTTTACAGTAGTACATCTTTTTAATATTTCTTCCAAAGCACCTTTTGTAATAATTCTATAATGATCATCATGTTTTACAACAACACTCATTATTTTTCTTGTATAATCAAATGGAATTTCGTCAACTTTTTCATAATCAACAATTTTTTCTTTAATATTATGCTCATTTCCATATGTAATAACAGCTTTATCAACCAAGTTTTTCATTCCAGTTCCATAATAACTATTTAAATAAGCATATTCAAGAATTGATAAATCTTCTTTCCCTTCAACATTAATATATTTTTGCAAAACAATCTTATCTAATGTTAAAGTTCCTGTTTTATCTGTACACAAGACATCAATTGCACCTAAATTTTGAATTGATTGAATGTTTTTTACAAGAGTTTTCTTTTTAGCCAATGTTTTAGTACCTTTAGTTAAATTAACATTAACAATCATAGGAAGCATTGTTGGAGTGATTCCAACAGCAACAGATAATGCAAATAGAATTGCCTCTAATACATCTTTACGAATAAGTGCATATATAACAAATACTGCAATAGAAACAACAAGCATATATTTAATAAGAAGTTTTGTTATATTATTCATACCTTTTTCAAAATTTGTAATTTCTTTTTTATTATCAATTTGTTTACCCATATTTCCTAAATATGTTGAAAATCCCGTGCTGATAACAATACCAGTAGCTTTACCACTTATAACACTTGTACCCATCAAGCAAATATTAGATAATGAGAAAATTTCATTTGATGGTATGTAAGAATCCTTTTTCTCAATAGGAGCACTTTCACCAGTAAAAACAGATTGATTTAAAAATAAATCTTTACTCTCTAAAATCATAACATCTGCAGGAATTATTGAACCAGCATTTAAATGAACAATATCACCTAATACAATATCTTCTGTTTTTATATTTTTTTCTTTGCCATTTCTTATAACAGTTGCAGTAGAAAAAAGTTTACTCTTTAAAGATTGATTAAACTTATAAGTAGAATAGTCTTGAAAAAATCTTATCAAAGCACTTGCAAAACCAATAGCTAAAATAATTATAGTTCCAAGAGTATCATCACCAACAAATTTATTTATAATTGCTAAAACTATAAGAATAAAAATAAATTTATCTTTAAATGAATTTATAAAAAAGTAAAACCATGAATGTTTTTCCTCTTTTACTACAATATTTTTTTCATTATTTTTATGTTTTTCTTCAATTATTTTTGAAGATAGACCTTTTTCAATATTTGAATTAAATTCATTAAGTATTTCATCTTTTGACTTTTGAGCTATATTTGTATATTTTTCAAGAATTTTCTTATCATTATTAACTAATTTTTGATTTTTAAATTTATTTTTTATAAAAAATAAACGAATCATTTATATCACTCCTTTAGACAAATTTATTATAACACAATGACAAAAAATGAAAATAATTTTATAAAAAAATTTTTATATTTAATATTTATTTAATCTTTTAAAACTAAAATACATTTAGAAAGTAAGAAATAAGACTTGCAAATAATATTAGGAGGATAAAAATATGAGTAGAAAAGTAAAAAATATAATTATGATAACAATTATAATTATAGTATGTATTGCAAGTGGATTTACAATAAAGCTTGCTAAAGAAAGTGGAGAAGGAACAAATCAAGGAAATCCACCTCAAATGTCAAATTCAAGTGGAGAAAATAATAGTAATGGACAAATGGGAACACCACCAAATGGAAATAGTTCAACAGGATCACAACAAAACCAAATGATGGGAAAACCAGATGGACAAAACAATTCAAATAGCCAAGAAAATGAAAATATGCCAAGCATGTCAGATATGCAAAATGGAGAAAATAATATAGAAATAGAAACATCATATTATATAATATTTGGAATAGAAGCATTTGTAGTAAGTATTTTAGTAATATATTTAATCATGTCTGGATTTAATAGTAAAACATTAGTAGAAACATTAAATGGAGCAAAAAATATTATAATTTATATTATTTTAGTAGCAATTGTAACAACAGGATTAACATTTGCACAAAGTTATATAACAAAAAACATTTCAAGTTCAAACACACAAAATCAAATACAAAATAATATGCAAATGCCAGGAGGTCAGGGAGAAACAGCCAGTAATATAACATATACAGCTAATAAAGAAATTTCAGAAGACTCTACAATAGAAAATGGGGAATATTCATCAACAACATCAAATGAAAATGCAATCATTGCAACAGGAGATGTAGATGTAAATTTATCAAACATAACAGTAGACAAAACAGGAGATTCAGACGGAGGAGATAGTAGCAATTTCTATGGAAATAATTCAGCAATATTAGCAAAAGATGGAGCAAATTTAACAATAAAAAATGCAACAATAACAACAGAAGCAGATGGAGCAAATGGAGTATTTAGTTATGGAGGATCTGCAACAACAAATAATTCATCAAGTGATGGAACAACAATAACAATAAGTGACTCAACAATCACAACAACAGGAGACAATGCAGGAGGAATAATGACAACAGGTGGAGGAACAACAAATGCATCAAATTTAACAATAAACACAAGTGGAACATCAAGTGCAACAATAAGAAGTGATAGATGTGGGGGAACAGTAAAAGTAAATGGAGGAACATATACAACAACTGGAAATGGTTCACCATCAATATATTCAACAGCAGATATCACTGTAAATGATGCAACATTAGTAGCAAAAACATCAGAAGGAATAGTAATAGAAGGAGCAAACACTGTAACAATAAACAACTGTGATTTAACAGATAGTAACACAAAATTAAATGGACAATCAACAACATATAAAAACATATTTTTATATCAATCAATGAGTGGTGATGCATCAAATGGAAACGCAACATTCACAGCAAAAAATAGTAAAATCACAACAAACAATGGAGACACATTCTATATTACAAACACAACAGCAACAATCAATTTAACAAATAACACAATTGTAAACAATGATAGCACAGGAAACTTTTTAAGAGCACAAAAAGATTCATGGGGAAACACAGGATCTAACAGAGGAAATGTAACATTAATAATGACACAACAAAATGCAGAAGGAAATATTGTAATTGACTCAATATCAACATTAGATATGACAATGAGTGAAAGTTCTTATTATGAAGGAACAATAAATGGAAGTAATGAAGCAAAAAGTATAACATTAAAATTAGACTCAACATCAAAAATAAAATTAACAGGAGACTCTTATGTTACATCATTAGAAGATGCTGACACAACATATAGTAATATTGATTTTAATGAATATAAATTATATGTAAATGGAGTTGCTATAAACTAATGAATGTGCTATAATTGAAGCGGAAAAAAGTAAGAAAAGGATATAAACAATGAAAACAATAGTATATTTAATAAGACATTCTGTAAGATTCAATAACAAAGAAATGATAGAAAGTTATAAAACTACTCAAAACGCTTTATTAAAAAATGAAAAAATAGTATTAAGTGTAACAGGAGAAAAAAGAGCAGAAATCTTAAGTAATGAAGAAGAACTACAAGATATAGATGTAGTATATACAAGTAATTGTGTAAGAACATTACAAACAGCAAAATATTTATTAGAAAAACAAAATTTAAAAGCAAATATAGATGAAAGATTTGATGAAAGAAGAGTTGGATTACCCAATGATAGAGAAGTAACAGATTGGTATGTAAGACAATATGAAGATGAAAATTACAAAACAATTGGAGGAGAAAGCCAAGCAGATGTTAGAAATAGAATGTATGAAGCATTACAAGAAGTTATAGAAGCAAATCAGGGAAAAAGAATAGCAATATTTTCACATGGATATGCAATAACATTTTTATTATTAAAATGGTGTAAATTAAATAATGTTAATAATAAGCACAAATTAGAGATTAGTTTTAATGGAAAAACAATATTTAACAAAAAACTAAATTCACCAGAAGTATTCAAACTAGTTTTAGACGAAAACAATAAAGTAGAAAATATTGAGAACATAGAATTTGCAGATTTAGAGTATGACGACTTTGACAAAAAAGAACTAGAATAGGAATTTAAGAATATAGATTTTGGAAAAAAGAATTAGAACGATTTTGTAAATATAAAAAGGAATGATATAGAAATGAAAATAATATTAGCCTCAGGCTCTCCGAGAAGAAAAGAACTATTAAGTTTAATAACACCAGAATTTGAAATTATAGTAAGTGGTGTAGATGAAAGTTTAAAAGAAGGATTAACTCCAGAACAACAAACTGAAAGACTAGCATATATAAAAGCAAAAGATGTATTCGAAAAAACATCAGGAAACAGAATAGTAATTGGTTCAGACACAATTGTAACCAAAAAAGGTAAGATATATGGAAAACCAAAAAGTAGAGAAAATGCAATTCAAATGATAAAAGAACTTTTAGAAGGAGATAGAACACATAGTGTAATCACAGGATTAAGCATTTTAATTGAAAAAGATGGTGTATACAAAGAATACAAAACATTTGACGAAGTAAAAGTATTCTTAAAAGAAATGTCAGAACAAGAAATAGAAAAATGGGTTGATTCAGGAAAAGCAATGGATAAAGCAGGAGCATATGGTATTCAAAATGAATTTTGTGTATTTGTTGACAAAATTGACGGAAATTATACTAGTATTGTTGGACTTCCAACTCAAAAAGTCTATGATGTCTTGAAAAATTATATTGATTAAAATAAAAAATGAGACGAATATAAATGAATAGTTCATTTATACCGTCTTATTTTAATATATAGAAAAGTTCTCATGTAACGTCCTATTAAGGTTATAATTGTTAGTTTTGGGTGATTTGTTACTTATACTTGAAAATTAAGATTTTGTAACAAATAGCGATTATGAAGCTTTATTCGTTTTAAAGATATTTAAAAACTTCTTCAGGATATAATATTTTTGATTTATTTTTAAAATCATCAATATCAATCCATTTTGCAGAAAATTCGCCACCTTTATCTATAATATTATATTCATCTTTGTAATCACTATCTGCAATATCAATTGAATAAAATAAAATTAATTCATGAGCATTTTTACCATTAAAGGTAAAGATATTTTCAGAAATACCAAGAAAATCTTTTACAACAATATCTGTATTAATTTCTTCTTTAAATTCTCTCTTTAAAGCATCAGAACTTTTTTCAAGAAACTCAATACCACCACCTAAACATCTATAAAAAGTTTGATTTTTTACTTTATCAAACTTTTCTTCTACAAGTAGTTTATTATTTTTTATTGCTAAACCTAATGCAATAGGTCTTATTTCAGTATATTTATCCATATGTAACCTCCTTATTTTTATTAATTATGATATTAAATTATTTGAAAATATTTTATAAGCTAATAAAAATAAAGTCAAGTGAAATATGGATTAATTTATAAAAATGTGATATATTATTTTGGAAAGGAAGTAGAGAATATGAAAGCAGTTGTTATATCAGATATACATGGTTCAGGATATTATGCAGAAAAAATAAAAGAGATTAATGAAAGAGAAAATCCTGACAAAATAATATTATTAGGTGATTTATATTATCATGGACCTAGAAATGAGTTGAGTCAAGAATATAAGCCAATGAAAGTGGCAGAAATTTTGAATTCTTTAAAAGATAAATTGTTGGTTGTTAGAGGAAATTGTGATGCAGAAGTTGATGAAATGATTTCAGAGTTTAAGTTTAATGACCATATTTTGATGGAGATTAATGGAAAGAAGTTTTATTTTACTCATGGTCATAAGTATAATATTGAGAATATTCCTTATGATGATTTTGATGTTATGATTTATGGACATATTCATCAAGGTTTTATTCAAGAGAAAGAAGGTTTTGTTTTTGCAAATCCTGGTTCAATTTCTCTTCCAAAATGTAATTCTGCTCATAGCTATATTGTGCTTGTTGATAATAAGATTGTATTGAAAGATGTTGATGGTGAAGTGCTAAAGGAGTATGAAATGAAAAAATAAAAACAAGGGAGCAAATTTACATTTGCTCCCTTGCCTTTTGACTTAGTTAGTCAAAGATTTCGCTGAGATCAATGATCTTGGCGATTTCATCGGAGTGCTCAGCCAGCTGGTTGAAGAGAGTCTTGAGCTTGTTGCTAAGCTCTTTCTTGTTTTCCTCATCAACGATACCGTTGGCTTTTGCAAGCAGTTCGTCGAGCAGGCTAACCAGCTCAGAACGAGTCTTATCACGCATCTGGACAGCATTGATGACTTTTTGGACTTCCTGAACCCATTCAATGATGTCCAGGAACAGATCATAGTTATCATACATTTTGAAGCGGACGGCCAGTTCTTTTAAAGCTTTGTAGACGTCCTTTTCAGTGGTAGCTGCGCAAAGAGTGTTCTTTGCATCGGTGATTTCGGAAATCAGCTGTTTGTAGCGTTCTTTCCGGCTCATGTTGTAACTAATCTGATACATAGTTTGCAACTCCTTATTAAATTTTTTGTTAAGGTTTTTGCCTCGAACATTTATTAGTATACCATATTATGTAAAATATGTCAAGAAAGATGAGAAAGCGAGAAAATTGTATTGATATAAACTGGAAAGGGATGGAGAAAATAATTTTGCTTTTTGAAGTGAGAAATATTTTATCTATAGGAGATATATGAAGATAAAAGAGGAGTGATATTATGAGTATTGGAATAAAAGAATATAGAGAATTAAATAAAATGACTTAAAAAGATATTGCTGAAATATTATAAGTTGAGCCAGGAAAATATCTAAATATTAATTGGAAATGATTGAATCTAATATTGAATTAAAAAAATTAGCGGAAACATTTAATATAACAGTAGATAGACTAATAAAAGATGAATGAAAATTTGATATTACTAAAATTAATGTGTTAGGAATATTAAGAGAACAAAAAGAAATGATGTTAAGTTGAATTTATATCACAATACACAAATTATATTGAAAGAAGTAAAGTAACAGTGAGCCAAACAAGATATATTTACAAGATAAATAACATTTTATTTGAAAGTGAAACTGTTGCGAGTGTTGATGATATAGTTGAAACATCAAATCATTTTAAAGTAGTAGATTATATGTTAAATAATATTAATAAAGAATTGAAGGATGGAATGATGAAATATTTTTACAGAATTTTAAAGGAAAGAACAATGGATTGCAGAAAAGAATAGCCTAATGGTGGCGGATACAAAAGATTTAGCTTTTGAAAAGTCCAAGTATTTTTCAAAATATAGTGTGCATTTGATAGAAATAAGAAATAATTTTAGTACTAAAAAAGAGCATATTGTTGTCCTAACAAGCAATGAATTTCTTTAGCTCGAAATTCAAAATGGGGAAATTCCCCAATCCCCTTTTTTAGAGAGGAGAAATAAGAATGGCGACTACAAGTTTGTGAAAAGTAGACAAAAGATTAGATCATGTAATTGATTATGCAACAAATAAAGAGAAAACAAAAAATAAGAAAGTAGAAGAAAGTGATTATATAATTATGCAAGCATTAAACTATGCAACTAACCCAGATAAAACAGAAAAACAATTCTTTGTATCAGGAATAAATTGTGAGCCAAAGACAGCTTTAAAACAAATGATAAAAACTAAAAAGAAATTTAACAAATATAAATACAGTAAAAGAAATAAGATAATGGCTTTTCATGGATATCAATCTTTTGAAGAAGGAGAAGTTACTCCAGAAGGAGCACATGAAATTGGAGTAAAACTTGCTGAAGAAATGTGGGGAGATAGATTTGAAGTTGTAGTAGCTACTCATTTAAATACAAAACATATTCATAATCATTTTGTATTAAATTCTGTATCTTTTGTAGATGGAAAGAAATATTACAGTAATTATGAAAATACTGCACTACTTAGAAGAACATCAGATGATTTATGCGATGAATATGGACTTAAAGTTTTGAAAAAAGGTCACTATAAAAATTATAAGGTGAATTTTGATAAATATTATGAAAATGCAATACAAAAATCAAGTTATTATACCTTTGCAAAAGAAGATATTGATTATGCAATAAAACAAGCATGGAGTTATAAGCAATTTGTAAATATTTTAAACAAAATGGGATATTTGGTGAATATGAGAGCTGGAAAAATTAGTATAAGGAGAGAACCATATAAAAGAAATATTAGAATTGAAAGGGCATTTGGAGAAGAATATTCCCTAGAAAGAATAGAGTATAGAATTTTATATACAAATCCAGAAAAAGAAGTATATCCAAAACCTCAAACATGGAATACGAAATTAAAATATAAAGGGACTTTAAAAACAAAACCTAAAGCACAAGGATTAAAGGCATTATATTTGTATTATTGTTACTTATTAAAAGTATTTCCAAAGAAAAACATTCAACACAAACTGACTCCTGAGATTAGAGAGGCTGTAAAGAAAATGGATGAATATTCTGAACAAACAAGATTGCTATGCAAATATAATATAACAACTCTTAGTGAATTAAATGCTTGTAAAAACGATTTTTAAGGGGAATTACAAGCATTAATAAATGAACGAAAGAAATTATATTACACAAGAGATAAACTGCCTGAAAATCAAAATAAAGAGGAAATACTAAAGGATATTATAACAATAGGAGAAAAATTACAAAAGTTAGAAAAAAGATTAAGTTATGTGTCAATATAGAAAAACAAAGCTTGGAAAAATTAGAACAAATAAAAGCTTTTGAAGAAAGACCAAAACAGGAAAAGGAACAAAAGAAAATCAAGAAAAAAGATAGAAGATATGAAAGATAAAACTGATACAGAAATGTATCAGTTTTATCTATTACATATGTTCTAAAATAAATATAACAAAAAAACTTGACAAACAATTAAAGCTATGTTATAAAATATTTAGAACAAATGAGAGGAGGCTTATATGAAGCTAGAAGATGTTGCAGATGTACATATAGGAGTGGTTCTTAAAAGAAAAGAAGCTGTATATAAAGGAAATAAAACCAATAAATATAAAGTTTTCAATATAAGATGCTACGAAGAAAAAATAGAATATGATGATTTTTATAGTATGGAAGATTTAGGTGACTATGTTACACAAAAAGGAGATTTAATTTTTAGACTTTCTTTTCCAAGTAAAATTATCTTAGTGGATGAAAAAACAGAAGGTCTGCTAATTAATAATTTATATTGCGTTATAAGGTGTAATAATAAAAAGATAAATAAGGAATTTTTAAAGTGGTTTTTAGAAAATAAAGATGTAAGTAGGCAATTAGAAAAAATTATTATTGGAACAGTAGTAAAATCAATTCCAGTTGCAAAACTAAGGTTAATAGAAATTCCAAATATAACAATTAAAGAACAGGAAAAAATATCAAAATTGATTTCTAGTTGGAATAAACAAAAACAATTATATAATCAAATGATATTAGAAAAAGATAATTATTATAATTCAATAGTTAATAAAGTAATAAATGGAGGAAAAAAATAAAATGAATGAAAAACAATTCCAAGATAAAATAAATGGAACAATATGGTCAGTATGTGATACTTTGAGAAGTAGTGTACCAAGTGAAAATTACAAAGACTATGCATTAGTAATGCTATTTGTTAAATATTTAAGTGATACATATAAAGAAGAAAAAGCAAAAGCAAATGAAATGTATAAAGGCAACGAACAAATGATAGAAAGATATCTTTCTAGAAGTAAATTTATATTGAAAGAAGAATGTACATTTGATTATTTATATAATAAAAGGAATGAAGATAATATAGGTGAAATTATCAATAAGGCATTGGAAATGATAACAACTTTAAATGGTGTTAAATTATTAAATTTATTTGCAAGTGTTGATTTTAATAATGAAAATGTTTTTGGAAAAAAGAAAGAAAAGAATGCAATATTAAAAACTTTATTATCAGATTTCAATAATGAAGATATTGATTTAAGACCATCTAAAATTGGAAATTTAGATGTGATAGGAAATGCTTATGAATATTTAATTGCAAGGTTTGCGGGAGATTCAGGTAAAAAAGGTGGAGAATTTTATACACCAGCAGAAGTTTCAACATTACTTGCAAAATTAGTTGAACCAAAAGAGAATGATAGAATATATGATCCAGCATGTGGTTCAGGTTCACTATTATTAAAGGCAGCTAAAGAAGTTAAAGATAAAAAAGTTAGTGTATATGGACAGGAAAATAAGAATTCAACTTATAATTTATGCAGAATGAATATGTTTTTACATGGAATTAATGATGCTCATATAGAATGGGGAGATACTTTAGCTAATCCATTACATTTAGAACACGATGATTTAATGAAATTTGATGTAATAGTATCTAATCCACCATTTTCTTTAGATAAATGGTCAAAAGGATTTGAATCTGCCAATTCAACCATTATTGATGACGGTAAAAAGAAAAATACATTTAAAATGGAAGCTTCGATGGATCCATATAATAGATTTGAATATGGAGTCCCACCAAAAAGCATAGGGGATTATGCATTTATTCAGCATATGTTAAAAAGCTTAGCTGATAACGGAAGAATGGCGGTTGTACTACCACATGGTGCTTTATTTAGAGGAGCTTCAGAAGGATTAATTAGACAAAGAATTTTAGAAGATAATTTAATTGATGCTGTAATAGGATTACCAGAAAATCTATTTTACGGAGTTTCAATACCAGCTACAATAGTTGTGTTTAAAAAGAATAGAACTAAAAAAGACGTATTATTTATTGAAGCAAGCCGTGAATATGAAAAAGGTAAAAATCAAAATACATTAACAAAAGAAAATATCCAAAAAATATTAGATGCATATAAAAATTACAAAGAAGTTGAAAAATATTCTCATATTGCAACTATGGATGAGATCAAAGAAAATGAATATAATTTGAATATTAAAAGGTATGTAGATACTTTTGAAGAGGAAGAAGAAATTGACATAGAAGAAACAAAGAAAAATATTGAAAAAATAAATAAAGAACTACAAGTATTAGAAAAAAAATTACAAGAATCATTAAAAGAATTAGGATTATAGAAGGAGAATGATATGACAGTTATAAATGGGAAGAAAATAGAAATACATTTAAAAGGAGGTTTTTCTGAAAGAAAAGGGATTAAGCACTTTTCTGATATAGTTCAAGTGAATAGTTTAAATGAAAGAACAAGAAATAAATTATATACAGCTACAGAAGAAGTATTTTGCTTAATGGATAAGTATAGTGAAAGACTTCAGAACTATTTTATTGAATTTATATATGAAGAACTATTTTCGTTAACCAAAAGAGATATTCCAAGAGTTTATGGATATTCGAGTTACTCACATACATCCGTATTTAATGAGATATATAATATAATTAATACAGAAAATTATGGCGATGTTTTAACTTTTATTGAAGGAATAATAAAATGTTGTTGTATTATTGATAGAAGTAATTGTAGTATGTTAAATTTGAAAAATAATTATATTGAAAGAATAGGTTATATTTTTCAAAGCGAAAATGTAAATTATAGAATCGTAGATGATAAAATTACAGATATAGTAGATAAAGAGCAAATAAATAGTTTAGAAGAAACATTAAATAATCCGTATAAAGTAGTTTCAGAACATTATTCTAAGGCGATTGAACAATTATATAGTGTAAAGGATTATGCTAATTCCATTAAAGAATCTATTAGCACAGTAGAAGCTATGTGTCAAATAATAAATGGCAGTAAAGAGACTTTAGGAAAAGCATTAAATAATTTAAAAGTTGAAATACATCCAGCTTTAAAAAGTGCATATAGTAGCATATATGGATATACTAGTGATGAAAATGGAACAAGACATGCAAATGGGATAGGAGAAAAAAATGCAACCTTTGAAGAAGCAAAATATATGTTAGTTAGTTGTTCAGCATTTGTAAATTATTTAAAAGAAAATTTTGAAGGAAAAAATGGAGAATGAAATGAATCAAATGGATATTCCACAAGGATGGAAAAAATTAAAATTAAAAGATATTTTAGATGAAGGATCTAAAGAAAAAGTGAAAGATATTTCCAAATATCAAAAACTTACTATAAAATTGAATTTTAAAGGCATGGAAAAAGCTAAAGTTAGAGAAAATATGGCTGATAAAAGACCATTTTATATAAGAAAAAAAGGTGAAATTGTAATTGGAAAGCAGAACTATTTCAATGGAAGTATAGCGATACTTCCAGAAGAATTAGATGGAGGGATATGCTCAAATGCTATAATGAGTTTTATTACCAAAAAAGATTTTAATAATAAATATGTTTATTATATGCTTTCGGATATAAATTTTATAAATAAAAGAAGTTTTTTTGCTAATGGAACAGGGCAAAAAGAACTTTCAGAAAAAGATTTTTTGAATTTTGATGTGATAATTCCAAGAATGGAAGAACAAGAAAAAATAGTAGATATATTAGAAAAAATTGATATAATAATAAAAAAATATGAAGAAATAAATATAATAACGAAAAAAATGAAAGAGGCAATATTAAATTCTATACAGTCAAATAATATAGTATCTTTAAATGACTTATGTGAATTTATTAAAGATGGAACACATGGAAGCCACAAAGATGTTGAAGATGGAATTCCGTTATTAAGTGCAAAGGATATAGAAAATGGAAAGTTAAGAATCCCAGATAATTGTAGACGAATTAGTGAAGAAGATTATAAAAAGATACATAAAAATTTTAAAATAAAGAAAGGAGACATTTTGTTGACTATAGTTGGGACAATAGGTAAAACAGCTATTGTTGAAACAGAAAATAAGTTTACTTTGCAAAGAAGTGTTGCAATTATACGACCGAAAAAATATATTAATGGTAAATATTTATATTATTATTTAGGTACAAAATTTTATTTAAGACAATTATTATTTGAAAGTAACGAATCGGCACAATCTGGAGTTTACTTAGGAAGTTTAGCCAAATCTAAAGTTATAAAATTAGAAAAAGATATGGAAACAAAGTTTATTACTGTATTAGAAATACTAGATAGAAAAATTGAAATTATTACGAGAAATATTGAAGAGTATAATAAATTAAAACAAGGTTTAATGCAACAATTACTAACCGGAAAAATAAGAGTAAAAATATAAATTTAATTTATGGGGGCAAATTAAATGGAAGAAAAAATACCAATAGCTAATGAAATGACTACAAGTCAAAGACCAGCTATAGAAGTATTACAAAAATTGGGATATAAATACATATCAGAAGAAGAAAATAAAAATTTAAGAAATAATATTCTGACAGATGTAATATTTAAAGATATATTAGCTAAAAAATTAAATGAAATAAATAGTTATGAATATAAAGGGGAAAAGTATAAGTTTTCAGCAAGTACAATAGGACAAGCTATTAAAGATTTAAATGAAGATTTAGTAACTGGACTTATTAGTACAAATGAAAAAATATACGATTTACTGACATTAGGAAAATCATATCAAGAAAATATGGTAGATGGAACAAAAAGGTCCTTTGATATAAAATATATAGATTTTGAACATCCTGAAAATAATGATTTTTATGTTACAGAGGAATTTTCTGTGTTAAGAATGAATGGTAAAGATTATGCAAGACCAGACATTGTTTTATTTGTAAATGGAATACCTTTAGCAGTAATAGAATGTAAAGATGCATCAGTACCAATAATTCAGGCTATTTCTCAAAATATAAGGAATCAAAAGCCAGATTACATTCCTCAATTATTTAAATTTATACAAATAGTTATGGCAGCTAATAAAAATGAAACGAAATATGCTACTTGTGGCACACCTGATAAATTTTGGTCAACATGGAATGAACAATATGTGGAAAAACAAAATGAATTGCTAGATAAAACTGTAATTGGTAGACAAGTAACAAAGCAAGATAGAGATATAATTTCACTATTTGAAAAAGAAAAATTTTTAGAATTAATAAAAGATTTTATAATTTTTGAAGCTGGAAAAAAGAAGATATGTAGATATCAACAATATTTTGCTGTAAAAGCAATGTTAGAAAGAATAAAACATGACCAAAAAGGTGGAGTTGTTTGGCATACACAAGGTTCTGGTAAATCCATAACAATGGTATATATAACCAAAAAATTGATGGAAGATAAAGAAATAAAAAATCCACAAGTAGTTATAGTTACAGATAGGGTAGATTTGGATAAACAAATTCATAAAACATTTAATAGAATTGGAGTAGAAGCAGCAAGAGCTACAACAGGAAACAATTTAACAGAGTTAATTAAAGATGAAAAAATAAGAGTTATAACAACTGTTGTAAATAAATTTGAAACAGTAGTAAAATCAGGAATTACAGTAGATGCGCCCAATACATTTATATTAGTTGATGAAGGACATAGAACTCAATATGGTGAGATAAATAGAAGAATGCAAGAAGTGTTCAAAGGAGCAATATATATTTCTTTCACAGGAACACCTATTATGAAAAAAGACAGAAATATATTTGATAAATTTGGAGGATTAATACATAAATATTCTTTAGATGATGCTTTAAAAGATAAAGCCATAGTACCATTGATTTATGAAGGAAAAATGGTAGATCAAGAAGTTTCAAAAGAAGCTATTGATATGCGACTAGATATGCTAACAAGAAACCTGACTTCCGAACAAAAAAATGAGGTTATGATGAAATGGAGTAAATTTGAGAAAGTTGCTTCATCTGAGCAAAGATTAGAACTGATTGCATGGGATATAGCTAAAAATTATAATGAAACACTAAAGGGAACAGGTTTTAATGCAATGCTTGCATGTAATAAAAAAGTTGAAGCAGTAAAATATTATAATATTTTTAAAGACGAATTTCCTGAATTAGAAGTTGCAGTTGTAATATCATCTCCAGATATGAGAGAAGGAGAAGGAAGTATTGATGAAGATACAAATGATATTGTAAAGAAGTTTTATATAAATGCTATTTCAAACTATAAAAATGAAGAAGAATATGAAGAAACAATAAAATCTAAATTCATAAATGGAGATATAGATATACTAATAGTTGTAGATAAACTACTTACAGGATTTGATGCACCAAGAGCTTCAACATTATATTTAGATAAACAAATAAAAGAACACAATTTATTACAAGCTATAGCAAGAGTAAACAGACTTTGCGATGGAAAAGATTATGGTTATATAGTTGATTATAGAGGACTTTTAGGAGAATTAGATAAAGCATTAACAATGTATCAAGATGCAGGATTAGAAGAATTTAAAGAAGAAGATATAAAATCATCTGTATATTACATTGATACAGAAATAAATAATATGTTTGAAGCATATGAAGACCTTAAAGGGTTATTCAAAGATATAAAGAATAAAAATGATTTAGAAGAATATGAAGTGCTTCTAGAAGATGAAAAAATAAGAAAGGACTTCTATGATAAACTATGTAAATTTGGAAGTATGTTAGGAATAATTTTACCAAGTGACCAAGCATATTACAAAGTTGGAAAAGAAAAAATAAGTGAATTAAGAAAAGCATTAGTTTTTTATCAAAAATTAAGGGCAACAGTAAAATTAAGATACTCTGAAACTATAGATCATAAAGAATATGAAGCCAAAATGCAAAAATTATTAGACAATTATGTAGTTGCAAAAGAAATGATGAGAATAACAGAACCAGTAGATATAACAGATGCAGAAAATTTTGATAAAGAATTAGAAAAAATGGGAACAGATAGAGGAAAAGCAGATACTATTAGAACAAGGTTAACAAGAACAATAAGTGAAAAATCAAAAGAAGATCCAGCTTATTATAAGAAATTTTCTACAAGAATTGAAGAAACTATTGAAGCATATAGGAATAGAAGAATTACAGATAGTGAGTATTTACAGAAAATGCAAGATATCAAAGAAGATTTTAGAAAAGGAAACTCTGGAATTGTTTATCCATCTAATATAACAACAGAAAATTCGAGAGCCTTTTATGGAGTAATATATGATAAATTAATTCCAATAATGAAAGAAAATGCTAATATAGAAGAAATTGGAGAAATTGCATTAACTATTCAAAGGGAGATTGAAAGTAAAATAAAAAGAGATTGGCATTATAATATAGATATTCATAATGAAATTGCACAAGCAATAGATGATACAATATTTATGTATGCAACAAGAAAAAATATTAATTTAGATCTTGAAGAATTAGACAAACTAATAGAGGAGATTATAAATATAGCACTAATGAAATACTAATTGTCTAGAAAGGGTAAAAAATGGAAAAGGATTTTATTGAATCTAATGGAGAAAAGATATATTTTTATTTTCAAAGAAAAAATGTTAAAAATATAAATTTAAAAGTGAACATAGATAAAAAAGTAATTTTGTCAATACCAATGAAAATGTCATTAGATAAAGCAAAAGACTTTGTTAAGAAAAAAGCAAATTGGATAAAAAAACAACAAGACTTTTATGATACATTTACTGAACAAAAAGAAAATATAACTTTTGAAAATGGCGAAACAGTTTATTTACTAGGAAATCAGTATAAAATGAAAATCATTTCAGATAATCATAATAATGTTATTATAAATAATAAATATGTTGAAATTCATATAAAAGGAAAATATATAGATAATAAAAATTATATAAAAAAAGTTTATGAAAAATGGTTAAGACGATATGCCTTAAATATACTAGAAAAACTAGTGATAAAATATCAAGATACATTAAAAAAATATGGTATAAAAATTCCTAGAATAGAAATAAGACAAATGAAAACAAGATGGGGAAGCTGTATACCAGCATGTAATAAAGTCATATTTAATTTGAATTTAATAAAAACTCCAATATGCTGCATAGAATATGTTGTTTTACATGAATTGTCACATTTTAAACATCAAAATCATAGTAAGAATTTCTATAATTTTATTACAATATTTATGCCTGATTGGAAAGAACGTAAGAAAATATTAGATGAAGAATTTATGGGAGTAGTATAATGAAAAAAAGTAATAATTTTAATAAGTATTTAGCTGGAGAAATGTTTATAAAGAGTGTATTTGAAAAATTGGGAATGGTTGATATTACTCATGAAAGTCCAATAATCCAACATTACAAATATGTACCTGATTTTATATTTATGTTTGAGGAAAAAAGATATTGTATTGAAGTAAAAACTAAATTTTCAAACAATCTTTTAGGAAAAATTTTAGAAAACTTTCACGAATTTATAAAATCAGAAAAAATTTCTGGGATACTTGTTGTATTAGATAAAGTACCTAGTAAATATAAAAAAATGGTAAAAGAAAAATATGATATTAACATTTATGATATATCAAATATATTATATTTAATATATGATGATGAAAATTTACAAAGAGATTTAAACGGATTAATAGGTTTTTCTTTGGATAATGTTATTCCAGAAGAAACTAGTATCAAATTAGATAGTAATAAAATTAAATATAAAGGAAAATATGAAAGGAAAAATTATATAGAAGAACTAAATAAGATAGAAGAAGGGAGAAATAAATCAAAAGAATATGAAGTGTTATTAGAGAAAATAATTAAAAATATTTTTTCTAATGAATTAACTTTATTTCAACGACAAAGTAGAACAGAAGATGGAATAAATATATTTGATATGATTTGTAAGATAAAAAATGGAGTAAATGATGATTTTTTCACAATACTTGAAAAATATTATAAGACGAAATATATATTATTTGAATTTAAGAATTATTCGGATGTAATAAAACAAGGACAAATTTGTACTACTGAGAAATATTTGTTTGAAACAGCTTTAAGAAAAGTTGCAATAATTATTACTAGACATGGTATTGATAAAAATGGAATGAAATTAACAAAAGGAATATTAAGAGAAAGTGGCAAATTGATAATTGTGTTAAATGATGAAGATGTAAAGGAAATGATTAGTATATACGAGAATGGCGAAAAAGCAACAACTGTTCTTGAAAAAAAGTTAGATGAACTATTAACGACATTAGAAAAATAATTAAAAATGTATTTATGATGAAAGGAAGCATTTATGGAAAAATTATTACAAAAATATAAAGATGAGTGTGCAATCTCAAGTAAACTTGCTAGTATTATTTGGAAAATAGGGATAATAATTTTATCTATAGTATATATAAAATTATCATATGGAAATCAAAATTATTTTAAAATGTTTGTTTGGCTTTTAATAGGCATACTAATATTATATCTATTATGTTTATTCTTTTTTAAAAGAAAAGCATTCAATAAAATATATTCGGGCAAGGGAAACAAAAATAATTGTAAAAAGCTTAAAATTTTATATTTAGAGATTGATAAATACCAAAAGAATTGGATGACTAATTATTGTAAGAAAAATAAACTTAATGAAATTTCGAAGCTAGAGATTTTAAGATCAAGTTTATGTGAAGAAAGAAAAATAAAAACAATAAATTATATAAATCCGATTATTATAGGAACACTTACATTTACTATTTGGGAAATAGGATTACAAAAATTGAGTGATAAAATTGGATATATAAATATGATATTTATAGCTATAGTTGTTGCAGTAATACTTTCAGTAATTATAGGAATAATGAAAAAAGAATTTATTGAAGATAAAGAAATGTTTTTTGAGTTTGATAAATTTGAGAGTAATAAGAGATTGGAAGATTTATTATTATATGAAATATTAAAGTGCAAAAAATAAAGTAATAAGCAAATATAAGGAGAAAAAGTGGAAGTAATAGAAAATAAAGATAAAATAAGAACATATTTAAGTACTATTAAAGCTAATGTTGAAATGTCTAATTTTTCTGGTTATTATGATATTGATAGAGAATTAGAAAACATAATTGCTAAATTACTAAATCTGATATATGGATATAAACTTGTAAATGCTAATGAAAAAAAAGTAAATTTTCCTGCTGTTGATATAGTTGATGACGGAAATAAACTAGCTATTCAAGTGACAGCAGATAATAGCTATGAAAAAATAAATCATACTTTTAAAATATATTGGAGTTCAAGTGAAAAATTATATGAAAAATATGAATATGTTAAATTTTTTATGTTAAAAGGGAAACAAGATAAATATCAAATTAATAAAATAGTTAACCCTACATCAACATTTAATATAAATAGTGATATTATGGATTATGATGATTTGGTTAATGAACTACAAAAACTTGACGCAAATAAATTAGCAGAGATTGCAGAATTTTTAGAAAATCAATTTATAAGTAGGGTACTGCCTAAATTATCTAATGTAAGTAAAATATCAGAAAAAGAACCTAGATTAGATAACTATATAAATAGGTTTGTTGTAAATAAACAAGATGCTAATGGTAGTCAGGAAAGATTGATAGAAGTTGTTAAAGAAAAGAATAGAGTAGTTTTGCTAAGTGATGCAGGCAAAGGAAAAACATTAGAATTAAAAAAATTAATAAATGATTTAAATGAACTGAAAGAAAATGATGTTGAATATTTTCCATTTTATCATAGATTAAATACATATGTTAATGAAGAAATTTTATCATTTATTCCAAATGAGTACAAAAATATTTATCTTAAAAATTTAGTATTTGTTTTAGACGGATTTGATGAAATAGAGGAGAAAAATAAAAAAACTTTTGTAAGGAAAATTGAAGAATTTTGCAAAGATAATAATAATGTTAAAATTATTATTTCATGTAGACAGAATTTCTATATAAATAAAAGTGAAAATTTTGATGGAACAATAAATGGTTTTAATGAGTTTTATATGTCCGATATAAAAAAAGAGAATATAGATGAATTTTTAAATAAAAAACACATAAGTAATGAAGTATTTTGGAATGAAATAAACTCTAAAAATTTAAATTATATAATTTTTAATCCATTTTATTTAAATGAAATTACAGATATATTTATACAAGAAAAAGAATTACCATCTAGAGAACAATTAATGGATTATATTATTAATAGAAGTTTTTTATTTGATAATAATAAATATAGAAATACTATTGATTTAGAATTTCAAAAGAATAAATTAACTTCATTATTAGAAAAAGTTGCATTAACATTAGAATATTTAGGAAGAAATTATTTAACTATAGATGAATATAATGAATTAGTAAAGAAAGATGAAAATAAAGAATTATTAAAGTATAGTTCCATATGGATAAAAAATAGTGATGGAAATTTTAGCTTTATCCATAATAACTTTGGAGAATATTTAGCAGCAAAGAAAATTAATGAATATTCATTAAGCACAATAAAAAAAATTGTTACATATGAAAAAGTGGAATCAAAAATAAAACCAACTTGGATAAATACACTTACTTTTTTGGTTAATAAATATAAAAATAATGAATTAATAGAGTGGATTATATCTTGTATGCCTGAGTTTATATGTTATATAGAAAATGATATAGTAAATAAAGATACTAAGAAAAAAGTATTAAGATTATTATTAGAAACATATAATACCCAAAAAATGTGGTTGCCATATAATGTTAGAACTAATAATTTGGTAAGTGATAGCAAAGATATTGAATATTTGCTAGATATTATGAAAAATAATTTACATTATACTTCAGTAGGAAATGCATTATATATAATAGAAAATATTAAGGAGTTATATGAATTAGAAGATGAGATAAAAGCAGTTTTATTATATATTGCTAAACATAAAAAATATACTGTATATAATAGATCTATGGCAATAAATATATTAGCTAACCTAAAGCTAGGAAATTTAAAAGAATTATTAGAAATAATAAAAATAAATAAGCAAGAAGAAAATTCTACATTAAGAAAAAGTTATTTTTATTTCTGTAATACATTAGAAATTGTTAATGAGTCAATCGAGGTTTTTATTGAAAGATGGGATATAAGTAAAAATGTATTTAGAAGAACAGATGATAATGAAGATATATATTCGTGGGATGAACTTCAAGAATTTTATAAAGCATTTAATAAAATTTCAAAACCTAAAACATTAGACAAAGCGATAGAGTTTATAAACAAAATAGATATTCATGACTATAATGAAGAAAACAAACTGATTATAAATATCTGTAATTCAATATTTAATACACATAAAAATTTGAATGAAATTGTAAAATCTCTTCTAAGAGTTTATCTTAAAGTGGAAGAAGAATATAATTATGCTAATATGAAATCTATTATAAAAATAATAAAATCGCATGATATGCTTTTAGAATTTTTTAAAGAATATATGAAATTAGAACACAAAAGAGCTTATAGAGTATATGAGATTATAATGGATGATGAATGCATGGAATACTATTATAATGGATATAAAGATTTTAAATATTCAGATGATACAACGAATAGTATACTTAGATTTACAAATAATAGCATTAAATTTTACACGGACTTAAAAAAATTATATGAAGAAAGATCTGGGGAAAAAATAAAGGAACCTATAATTAAAGATCATAAAAAAATACAAGAAGAATCTGAGAAAATATTTATAAATAGTCTGTTTAATAAGACAGAATTCATTAATTTAGTAATGGATTTTCTAAATCAATATGGAAAAGATGGAAATATTGATTTAGAAACTTTAAAAGATATTAGGAGATATGATAAAATAGAATCAAACATCAGATACAGAGAGTTACTATACTTTTTATGTGGTCATTTTAAAGAAGATGATAAAGTAAATATTCATTCTTTCGACTCATGGGATTGGGATTTTGTTATATTAGATCAAATATATAGAAGAATTGATGATAGAAAAGAAGAAATAGAATTGGAAGAAAACCAAATACAAATTATACATAATATATGTGACAGAGGAATAACAAAATGTGATTTTAAAACAGCACTGAAAAATAATAAAATAAATTTGAGGTGTTTATATTATTGGTTTTTTAGAAATAAATTTAATTTTGAATATCCAGAGAATGTTTTGTTAGATATGCTAGAATTTGAATTTTCAACTAATGGAAAAAAAGTGGGAATTGATTATATAATTCAAGTAGTAAACAAGGATAAAGTATCAAAAAGAATAATAGAAAATTTAAATAAAAAACAAATTTATTATCAGGTGTTTGAAAATTATGTAGAATATTGTATGGATAATGAAATAGGTGAATGTTGTGAAAGTATTGGAAAATATTTATTAGATAGAAAAAATTTTGAATTTGATAGAAACTTAGCAGCAAAATATTTAATAAAATTTATGCAATTAAAAGATTTTATTGATAAATATTTTATAAAATTAGAAATAAAAATGCAAAGAAATATCATTAATATGATTATAGAAAAGGATAAAGATATATTATATGAATGGCTTTTAAATAAAATGAATACTACACCTAAAGTTGCAAATAAAATGTTTTATGCGCAATATTTAATTTCGAGCAATAAAGTTGAAGGGATAGAATATTATTATACTTTTCTTAAAAAGACTAAAAAACCATATCTAGATAAACAATATTATAATGATATAAATGAACAACTTTCGATGATATCAGATATAAAAATGATAGATTATTTAATAAAGATATTAGAGTTAACATTTGATGCTGATTTCAAGGATGATTCTTTTCATGGCGTATATAATAATATAAGAAAATCAATTATAAATATTGGAAAAAAAGATGATAAAGTATTCGTTGAAGTAAGAAACATATTGAAGAATGTTTTCAATGAGAATCAGAGTTACAAACATATTGGTGAAATCAGTTATATGATTAAAGATTTAGAAAATGAATATTGTATAAATTGTTTAAATAAATATACAATTAGTGAGATTAAACAGATATTATTTGAATTAGATAAAGAAAAGAATGTGATAGATAGTTATTTATAAATGTAAAAGATTTTATTATTAATTAAATGTATAAAATTTGAAAGCCCGTAGAATCCGGGCTTTTCATATGTTTAATTGTTAAAACATCCAGAAATCAGTTCTGTAGCATCACAAAATCCATTCCTATAATACTTCTCACAGCAATAATCAAGATACCTCATAAAATCATCATACAATTTATCAAGTTGAGACTGAACAAACTGTTTATTATCCTTAGAAACATTACGCAAAATCTTCTCACAAAACTTATCAAAATTTAAACTATGCTTATAATCTTCATCAGAAAGCTGGCAAAGCAAAGTCTCTTCTCTAAACTCTAACCATTCCTTTAATATATCATCTTCATTTACTTCTCTAAAATTTATCATTTTTTATTCCTCCTATACATATATAATTTCATTCAAAACAATCTCTTCAGCTCTATTTTTAATATTATTCATAGCTTGAACCCATTCCATTTGATGATGTTCTTTTAGTTGCTCATTAATATTTTCAGATTCAGCAAATTGTTTTATAAGAAGATTAACTTTGTTA
>OIZX01000255.1_pt1 | contig 40593 bp, 42 predicted proteins | sample 1588621 | NCBI WGS metagenome assembly OIZX01 (sample SAMN03283276) | human gut metagenome | biome: human-associated habitat; material: feces | host: Homo sapiens | place: Peru | collected 2012 | reverse complement strand
AAATTTAAAAGCTTAAAATTAAGTATTTTTTAATAAATAAAAAGCCTAGCCCCAAATTATTGAGATTAAGCTTCTTATTTGTTTTATGATAGTATATTATTCTCTTCTTTTTCTTCCTGCATCATTTGCAATCTTAAACAATTCAGGTTGAGTTTGTTTAATTATCTTTTCAATTTCTAAAAATTTATTGTTTTTCACACTCCATAATCTTTTAAATGTCTTATAACAAATTCGTCTTGTTACACCTTCTTGAAGTGTATCAGAATTAATTTCATATTCTTCTTCTTCAACATCTTCATTTTTGGGAATTTGAACAATAATCTTTGATACTCTCCCATCTTCAACAATGATTTTGTACTCAGTATGTTTTTTCTCAGTATTATATTCTACTACCATAATGCCCTCACTTAGAAATTTTTCTGTTTATTTAGAATTTCTCTTTATAAACCTCGTCAAATACTGCTTTATAATATTCAGGATTACAATTTTTTAACATTTCAAATGCTTCAGTAAATTGCTTAGAGTCTACTCTTAACAATTTTTTAAATGCCATTGTTATTATTGATTTTGTTAGTTTAGATTCACTCCCTTTAGGAATTATTGTATAATATTGAGTTTCAGTTTTATTCTCACTTATTACTAATACTCCATTTAATTCCCCACCTTGAAAATCAATTTTGTAGTCATCTTCATGCAGTTCTGTTGAGAAACATCTTACATTTTCCTTTTCATCCAAATTGTAAAGCATATTTTCCCTCTTTTCAAAAATTAGTTATTTGACAACTAATATATTATAAAATATTTTTGTTTCTTTGTCAACATAAATAAACATCTGAAATAAAAAATTTTCTACTACATATAATATAGAAAAAGTGCCACTGGAAAAACCAGTGGCACAGTTCTTTGTTGGAGATTATACTCCCTTAAGAATTTGTTACGATATTTTTGAGTGTGGCAGGGATAACTTCATTGATAATGAAGTTATAGTCTTCCTTGTTGAAAAGCTTGACAATTGCGAGTGCTTCCTCAAGAACGTCCAGTGTAAGAGTTCTTTCACCCTTTACCGGACTTGTTGCATAATAGCTTCTCTGGTCCCTACCAGGCCCACAAATGGTAACACCTTTCAGGATGTTATTTTCATCGTCGATCCGAAAAGTTGCAGTTTTGGTAAACTCATAAGTAGAGATTTCCATAGCCATAACAAAGTCCCTCCTTAAAGAACTTCTTCAAATTAAAAACGATATTTTTATTATATCATCAATTTACATAATAGTCAATAAATTTTCTATATTTTTTTGTATTTATTCGCATCCACCACAACTAGAACAACAACCTGTGCAATTACTATTTTCTTCATCCTCTAATTCATCTTCTGTAAATACATACATATCTTCTTTTACTGTTGCCATGTCCTTCTCAAGTTCTTCAACTCTTTTTTCTAATTTTTCTATTTTTTCTAATAATTCTTTTTCTGACACTTTTTTCACCTCTCTTTCGAACAAAAAGACTGGTCTTTTTTTGTTATAAATAGACTAGCCTTTTTAATTTTATTCTATACTCTTTCCATATATTCACATGTTCTTGTATCAATTCTTAAAACATCACCAATGTTTACAAACATAGGAACTTGTAATTCTAGTCCTGTTTCTAATTTTGCTGGTTTTCCAGATGTTGTTGTTGTATTTCCAGCAAATCCTGGTTCTGTATATGTAACTTCTAATTCAACAAATATTGGTGGTTCAACAGCAAATACTTTTCCTTTGAATGAAAGAATTGTTACTTCCATGTTTTCTTTTAAATATTTTAAACAATCTCCTAAATCTGCTTTATTTAATGGCATTTGATCATATGTATCATTATCCATAAAATAATATAAATCTCCATCATTGTATAAATATTGCATTGTTTTCTTTTCAATTTCAGCTCCTGGATATTTATCTGATGGATTAAATGTTTTTTCTAAAACAGCTCCTGTTATTACATTTTTTAATTTTGTTCTAACAAATGCAGCTCCTTTTCCTGGTTTTACGTGTTGGAATTCAACTACTCTGAATACTCCTCCGTCCATTTCAAATGTTGTTCCATTTCTAAAATCTCCTGCCATGTATACTCCTGCCATATTATTTCTCCCTTCTAATAATTCTTAACATAATTTTCAATATTATTATTTTACACCCTACACTATATAAAAGTCAAGCTTTTTCTTTGTATTTTTATTTTATTGCTCAAATTCATACATTATAATACTCAATACATTTAATGCTACTGTTTCTGTTCTTAATATTCTATCACCTAATGTGACAATTTTTGCTCCACTTTCTTTTAATAATTTTATATCACTTTCTTCAAATCCACCTTCTGGTCCAATTACAATTCCTATTTTTAAATCTGTTGTTTTTAATTTTTTCAATTCTGCTTTTAATGTGTTTTCTTTTTCATTTTCATATGCGACTATAATTACATCATATTCATTTATCAAATTACAAATTTCTTTAACATTCATTAAATGTTTTACTTCAGGAATAAAACTTCTACCACATTGTTTTGCTGCACTTTCTGCAATTTTTTGCCATCTTTCATTTTTCTTAATTTCGTCTTTTCCTTCTAATTTTACAACACATCTTTTCATATTTACTGGTATTATTGAATTTGCCCCTAATTCAACTGATTTTTGAATTATTAATTCCATTTTATCTGATTTTGGCAATCCTTGATATATATCCACTTTTATCTTTTCTTGAATGTTTTTTTGTTTCTCTATAATCTTTGTTTCTATTTCATTTTCTGCGATTATTTCAATTTCACATTTATATGAATTTCCTGTATCTTGATTACAAATTTCAATTTTATCTCCAATTTGTTTTCTTAATACATTTTTTATGTGTTTTACATCTTCATCAATTATAGTTATTTTATCATTATTTATCTGATTATTCTTTACAAAAAATCGTGGCATTAATTTTCTCCTTTTATATTTAATAATAATTTATTTCTTGTTTCAATACTTTCTATTGCAATTAATTTACCTTGTTCTATTAGATATTTTGTCACATCATTTATTATTAATAACATTGCTTTATCTAAATCTTCTTTTGCTAGTTTTCTTTCTGCTTCAATATCATATTTTTCTGTTTTTCTATTTAATTCAATTTTATCTGAAACATAAATTATTTTGGCTAATGTATCCATATTAGGATTTGTTGTTGTATGATATTCAATTGCTTTAGCAATTTCTTCACTAACACCATATTTTTTCTTAGCTATATCTGCACCAATTTTACCGTGTAATAATTTAACACTATTTCTTTCAGTCTCTGAAATCTGGATATTATTTTCTTTTACATATTGTAACATTTCATCATCTGTCATCTCTTTTGCATTGTCATGAAGAAGTCCTGCAATTTGTGCTGTTTCTATATCAATATTATAAATTTGGGCAAGTTCCATTGCCATTTCCATTACACCTATAGAATGAATATATCTTTTTTCTGATAATATTTGTTTTAATTCTTCTTTCATTGTATCTACTTTTTCCATTTCATCAGTTAAAGTGTTAGCTTCATAGAAACTAACACTTATCTCCTTTCTTATTTAAGCCAATCTGGATTTGCTATATACCAATCTATTGTTTTTACAATTCCATCTTCAAATTTTGTTTCTGGTTCCCATCCAAGTTCTGCTTTTATTTTACTTGGATCTATTGCATATCTATAATCATGACCTTTTCTATCTTCTACATATTGAATTAAGTCTTCTGATTTTCCTAATCTTTTTAGTATAAGTTTTACAATATCTATATTTCTCTTTTCATTGTGTCCACCTATATTATATCTTTCACCAGCAATACCTTTATGGAATACCATATCTATTGCTTTACAGTGATCTTCTACATATAACCAATCTCTTATATTTTTTCCTGTACCATAAACTGGTAATTTTTCATTATTCATTGCAAGTTTAATCATGTGTGGAATTAATTTTTCATTATGTTGATATGGTCCATAGTTATTTGAACAGTTTGTTACATTTACATTCATTTTATATGTTGTATGATATGCAAATGCAATTAAATCTGAACTTGCTTTTGATGCTGAATATGGGCTACTTGGTTGTATTGGTGATTTTTCTGTAAAATATCCATCTTCTCCCAATGCACCATATACTTCATCTGTTGATATATGTACAAATTTATTTTCTGAACCTTCTCCCCATTTTTGTTTTGCTGTTTCTAATAATGTATGTGTTCCTATTACATTTGTATGTGTAAATACAAATGGATTTTTTATACTGTTGTCTACATGTGATTCAGCAGCAAAATGTATTACACCATTTATATCATATTTATCAAATATTTCTTTCATTTTTTCAAAATCACATATATCTGCTTTTTCAAATGATATTTTATCTTTTACTTTATCTAAATTTGCCATATTTCCTGCATATGTTAATTTATCTACTACAACTACTTTGTAGTCTGGATGTTTGTTTACAAAATATTCAACAAAATTTGCTCCTATAAATCCAGCTGCACCTGTTACTAATATATTTTTCATAATTAAATTTCTCCTTTTATATTCTTAAATAAGTCTGTTTGTTTTAATTCTTGTAAAGATGGCCATTTTGCATCTTTTTCTGATGTTATTAAATCTTCTTTCTTTAAATCTCCCATTGGCCATTCAATTCCAACATCTGGATCATCAAATTTTAATCCACCTTCTGCTTCATGATTATATATATCATCACATTTATATGTAAATTCAGCTTCGTCTGATAATACTAAAAATCCATGTGCAAATCCTTTTGGTATCATAAACATTTTTTTATTTTCTTCTGTTAATATAACACCTTCCCATTTACCATATGTTTTACTTCCAGGTCTTAAATCAACAGCAACATCAAATACTTCACCTTTTATACATCTAACAAGTTTTGCCTGTGTATTTTCTTTTTGAAAGTGTAGTCCTCTTAAAACACCTTTTTTTGATTTTGATTGATTGTCTTGTACAAAATCGTAATTTAGTCCTATTTCTTCAAAATCTTTTTTGCTATATGTTTCCATAAAGTATCCTCTATTGTCTCCAAATACTGTTGGTTCTATTATATATACACCATTTATTGTTGTTTCTGTTTTTTTGAATTTTCCCATGTTATACTAGATATCTAATTCTTAGCTAGATATCTCTCCTTTCTTTTGAATTAAATAATTTTTTCTATTCTTCACCAAATACATCGTCTGCTACATCTTTTAAATATTTTCCATAATCTGTTTTCATATATTTTTGAGCTAAATTTGATAATTGTTCTGAATTTATCCATCCTTTATCAAATGCTATTTCTTCTGGACAACATATTTGTAAACCTTGGCGTTTTTGAATTGTTTGAACAAAACTTGCTGTTTCTATTAATGCATCATGTGTGCCTGTATCAAACCATGTCATTCCTCTTCCTAATTTTTCAACTTTTAATTGTCCTTTTTTCATATATTCTTCATTTATTGATGTTATTTCTAATTCTCCTCTTGCAGATGGTTTTACATTTTTTGCGATTTCTATTACTTCATTTGTATAGAAATATAATCCTGGTACAGCATAATTTGATTTTGGATTTGCTGGTTTTTCTTCAATTGACACAGCTTTTCCATTTTCATCAATTTCAACTACCCCATAAGCTCTTGGATCTTTTACATAATATCCAAATATTGTTGCTTCATTTTCTCTTTCATTTGCTTCTTTCAATTTTTGTGCTAAATGTTCTCCATAAAACATATTATCACCTAATATCATTGCAACATTATCTTGTCCTATAAAGTCTTCTCCTATAATAAATGCTTCTGCTAAACCATTTGGTTTTTCTTGAACTTTATATTCAAATTTCATTCCCCATTGGCTTCCATCTCCAAGTAAACTTTTAAATGTTTCTAAATCTCTTGGTGTTGTTATTATTAAAACTTCTCTTATATCTGCTTGCATTAATATTGATAATGGATAATAAATCATTGGCTTATCATATACAGGCATTATTTGTTTTGATATTGCAAGTGTTAATGGATATAATCTTGTTCCACTTCCTCCTGCTAATATAATTCCTTTTCTATTTTTCATAATACTACATCCTTTCTATTGCTCTATACTTTTAGATTCTTCTAAGTATCTTTTTAATCCATCTTTCCATTCAGGAACTTTTATTCCACATGCTTCAAGTTTTGCTTTTGACATTTGTGAATTAAATGGTCTTTTTGCTTGTGTAACTTTCATCATTTCTATATATTGTTCTGTTGTTACAGGATTTACTTTACATGTAATTCCTTGTTCTGCTAATATTTCTTTTGTAAAGTCATACCATGTTGTATATCCTTCATTTGTAGCATTATATATTCCATAAGGTATTTTTTTCTCTATTGCTTGATATATTATTTCTGTTAAGTCTTTTGCATATGTTGGACTTCCATGTTGATCTGATACTACATTTATTTCGTCTCTTGTTGATCCTAATTTTGTCATTGTTTTTACAAAATTGTTTCCTCCAACTCCATATAACCATGCTGTTCTGAAGATGTAATATTCATCCATGTTTGCTGTTATTCCTTCTTCACCATGTAATTTTGTTTTTCCATATGCTGTTACTGGATGTTTTTCATCATCTTCTTTATAATCTTTTGATATATCTAAATCTCCTCCAAATACATAATCTGTAGATATATGTACTAATTTTGCACCAGCTTTTTTGGCTGCTTTAGCTAAGTTTGTTGGTCCATCTCCATTTATTCTGTCTGCTAAATCATAATTTTCTTCTGCTTTGTCTACAGCTGTATATGCTGCACAATTTATTATATATTCTGGCTTTGTATTTTCTACATATTCCATAACTGCTTTTTCATTTGTTATATCTAATTCTGATACATCTGTTGCTATTACTTCATTTCCTTTTGCAAATTTTTCTTTTACTTCTTTTGCTAACATTCCATTAGCTCCTGTTACTAATATTTTCATTTGAAACCTCCATTTATATTGAGTTTAAATTTCGTGATTATAATATCACAAATAGCCAAAAAGTACAAGTAATTATCATACGATATAATAAATTTTGTTATAAAACTTAAGCTTATGTTTTAATTTGACTTTTATGTAAATTTGTGTTATGATATATTTATTGTTGCAAATTGGCAACTCATTTATCGGTATGATGTATAGAAGAAAGGCTATGCAAAACAAAATTCACTCAAAAACATAACAAACACTAGGAGGATTTACTATGAATTTTGATTTCAACATTGGAGCTATTGTAAAACTTGGTATTTTGGGTTTTGCGACCCCACTTTACAAGCTTGGTAAAGTCATTGAAGTAACACCTACTGAGGTTGTTATTGTTCCTCAGCTTAATGTATGTAGGGAATCTGACAATGGACCTTCATCTTTTGATGAATATTGTACGGCAGATGCCTTGCACGAAGTTCTTCATATTAGGCGGCAATTAATTGCCTATTGGACTTACGCTAAAGCCTATGACACGACTATCACAGATTTTATTTCTGAGGCTAATTATTCTTCCTTGGCAAATATTTCTTCTAAATCTTTTTCTGACTACACTCTGAATTTGTATGACAAGAATACTGGTATTTGCAAAGGAGAAGGAGCCAATTGTCGTAATATTGTAGAATCTACGAGTCCTTTCTTCTTTAGCCAGCCCACATCTGCTAATGATGGAATTCACCACGAACTTTCTCATTGCAGATTCTAAAATAAAAACGGAGCTTTTGAATAATTTCAAAAACTCCGTTTTTATTTTAGTTCTATTTCTCAATCATTTAAATAAATAATCCTCCCATATGCTCAAGCCATTGGATTTTAAAAGCTCTGCGTTTATCTGAAAGAATATCAAACTCTGGATACCCTTCTGCACCTTCATAATAAGCATTTTCTTTGTCGTGATAGCTCAAAATGAGTTCAATTCCACTTACACTGGGAAAAGATGTCAAAGAAAAAAGATCTCCATATACCCCTTCACACTTACTCTTCAAATGCAATGTCTTCGGCGGATTGTTCTTCTTCCACATAAATGGGAACATGATTTTAGGAACTACATACATGCCAAGCACCTCCAGCTTAATTAACTCTGAAAGTTTCATAGTAACTCTCAGAAAATTTAGTATTCAATAATCTAAAAGTATAACTATGATATACAATATAAACATTAGCATTATAGCACAATATTATGTCAATGTCAATTTATATTATTTTAAATAAATACTTGGATTCAAATATTTACCATCTTGCATAATTTCAAAATGCAAATGACTCTCCATTCCACTTTCAAATGATGCAGTATTACCTGCTGTTCCTATCGTTTGCCCTTGTTTTACTTCTTCTCCTTCAACAACAAATTCAGCAGTTAATAAATTTGAATATATGGTTTCATATCCTTCATCATGTGAAATTACTACTGTTAAGCCATATCTTGGATCATTTAATATAGATGTTACTACACCATCTGCAGATGCTTTTATTACACTTGTTTTGTCAGCTTTTATATCTATTCCTGTATGTGTAATCCATTCTTTTAATGTATCTGAATATATTAAATTTTCTTGTGCAAATTCAGCAATTATTTCTCCATCTGTTGGTTTTGTAAATGTTAGTGGTTTCTTTTCTTCTGTTACTTGTGTATTTTCTGTAGCATTAGCTGTTGTTTCTGTTTTAACTGTGGTTTCTTTTTTCTCTGAATCTGCTTTATTTTCATCTTTCTTTGTATCTACTGTATTTTCTATAATATCTGTAGCTGTGCTTTCTGTTTTCTTACTGATTTCATCATTTTTTTGCTCAGCAATTTTCTCTTGTTCTTCAACTGTTTTTCCAATATTTGAACTTGCATCTTCTACATTTTCAATATTTTCTGTTGTAGATTTACCTGTTTCATTTCCAACCTTTGAATTAGCTTTTGTTGTCATATACATAACAATTCCAACAGATATTGCTAATATGAAAAATATTGCAGTTCCAACATATATTATTAAATTCTCATTTTCATAAAATTTTCTTCCTTTTTTCATAAATTCCTCCTTAATATTTTATTATTAGAAGTATTTACTTTTTTCAGAAGATTATTCATTTTAAGGAAATTATTATTTAATTTCTACATCAGTATAAAAATGTTTTATAATTTCTTCATAATTAGCTCCTGTCTTTGCCATACTGTCTGCTCCTGTTTGGCTCATTCCAACTCCATGACCATATCCTTTTACACTGAATTTTATATTTTCTCCATCTATTTCAAATGTAAAATTTGTTGATTTTAATCCCAATATACTTCTTGCCTCTGTTCCTGCAATTTCTTTATTTCCAATCTTTATAGTTTTTACTCTATTGCTTGAAGTAAGCTCTAATATTTTTATACATTCTTCTGTATTAAAATCTATTTCAAAATCAGAATATTTTTCTTTCATTTTATTTATCAATTCTTCTTTAGATAATACTACTTCTGAACTATATTGATTATAACCATCTTCACCACTTGTTTCTACAGATTTTAAATATGGATAATCAATTCCACCCCAAATATTTAATGATGTTTCTGTTATCCCTCCACTGTTTGAATGGAAAAAAGCATTTATTGGCTTTTCATCATATAAAATAATTTTACCTGTAGTATCATCTACACATTCTACAATTTTTTGCCAGTTTGCTTCAGCCTCATTTTCGTTCCATTTTGCAAACCTATCTTCTTTACTTATCCATGCCTGACAACAAGCATAATCATCACATATATCTGCATTTTCATGTTTACTTCCATTATTCATTGCTTGATATATTGTATATGTTCTTGCAACTATTGCTTGTGCTTTTAATGCTTCTTTTTCATAACTTGCTGGCATCTCAGCTGATACAACTCCATATAAATATTCATTCATATCAAGTTCTTCTATTTCTCCAGTTTCAGTATGAAGTAATTTTATTTTTTGATATTTTAAATAATATGGATTCATATCTTCTGTTTTAATATTCTTTTCTTCAGTATCTTTTTTTTCATTTTCTTCTTGTGCAATAGTTTCTTGGCTTTTTGGACTTGTTGTAAATATTACGGGCAAAATAAAAACAATAATTATAAACCCAATTATATAAAATATCGCTTTTTTCATTTTCAATCACATTCCTTTCTCACAGCACAAACCATGGCTTGAAAAGAACTAAATTTTCCAACCTTATTTCTTTATTTTTTAAGTCAAACTTTTTTACACTGTTAATTTTCTTTTCATATTATCTAACACTTTTCTTTCAATCCTTGAAACTTGTACTTGTGTTATTCCAAGGATTTTTGCAACTTGCATTTGCGTTTTTCCTTTGTAATATCTTAAAAGTATTACTTCTTTTTCGTTATCTTTCAACTCACTTATTAACTTTTTTATTGTAATTCTATTAGTAATTTCATTTTCTTCATCTTTTCCAGAAGATAGCTGATCTATTAAACTAATTGTTTTATCTGTTTTATTGTCTCTATATTGACTATCTTCTATAGAATTTACTGGTCTTGCTGAATCTAAAGCCATTGCAATATCTTCTTTTGATGTTTTTAATTCTTTAGCTAATTGTTCTAAAGTTATTTCTTTTCCATATTTATTCAAATACTCCTTTTGTAATTCTATTATTTTTATATTTAATTCTTTTATACTTCTACTTATTTTTATTGGTCCATCATCTCTTATAAATCTTTTTATTTCTCCTAATATGTATGGTACTGCATATGTTGAAAGTCGAACTTCAAAACTTGTATCAAATCTTTGTATTGCTTTTATTAATCCAATACTTCCTATTTGATATAAGTCTTCTATATCATATCCTCTTCCATTAAATCTTCGAACAATACTCCAAACGAGCCTACTATTGTCTTCTATTAGTTTTGTCATATCTTCTTTACTTCCGTTTTGAGCTCGTTCTATGATTTTCATATCATTTTCATACACTATTCCTCTCCCCTTACTCCTGTATTTACTAAATTATTAGCATTTTCAACATCTTTTTGTTTTTCGCGAGAAGAATTGATTTTTATTTTTTTACTCATTGTTACTTTTGTTCCAACTCCTAGCACAGAATCTACTTCTACATTATCCATAAAGCTTTCCATTATTGTAAATCCCATTCCAGATCTTTCTAAATTGGATTTGGTAGTAAACAATGGTTGTTTAGCTTCTTCTATATTTTCTATTCCTTTTCCTGAATCTGATATTTCTATAAAAACTTCATTTTGAGCTATTTTACAAATTAATTTTACTATTCCTATTTTTTCTTCATATCCATGTATTATTGCATTTGTTACAGCTTCTGATACTGCTGTTTTTATATCTGCAACTTCTTCTACTGTTGGATCTAATTGTGCTATAAATGCTGCTACTGCTATTCTTGCAAATGCTTCATTTTTAGATTTACTTAAGAATTCTATTTTCATTTCATTATCATATGTCTTAGTCATATTGCACCTCCTTCTTATTTTTTTGTTCTACTGGTATTAGTCTTAATAATCCACTCATTTCAAATATTTTTTGTATTTGTGTGTTTACATTTGCTATTTTTAATTCTCCACCAATCATGTTTATTAATTTATATCTTCCTATTATTAGCCCAATTCCTGCACTATCCATAAAAGAAACATTGCTAAAATCAAATATAACTTCCTTTGGCATATATCTTTGAATTTCATTATCTATCCTCCTTCTTATCTTTTGTACACAACATTCATCTATATCTTCTTCTATTTCGAAGATTAATCGCTTGTCCTTTTTTATATATGTAATTTTCATATTTATTACTTTCCTTTCTCAAGGCTCATACTCAAGTTGAAAAAGAATTAAATTGTAATTATTTTTCAACTTTTTCCTCCTTGGTTATAGTTTAATGAAATTATATATTTTTTTACATTTATTTCCAAGAGTGAATTATGGGAAGTTTTGTCTCTTTTGCAAAATTTGGAATTTTTAGTCAAAAAAAGAAATCAGCTTAGAATTTAACTAAGCTAATTTCTTTTTCTTTTAATATATAAAGTATTTTTTTATTTAATTACTAATTCTATACTTTATATATTAACCCATCTTTTATTTTTACACATTTCTGTGTTTCTTTTGCCAATTCCATATTATGAGTAACTATTATTATAGTTTTTCCACTTTTGTTTAATTCTTTAAAAATATTCATAATATTTTGTGCTGTATTTGTATCCAATGATCCTGTTGGCTCATCCGCTAAAATTAACTCTGGATCATTTATCAATGCTCTAGCAATCGCCACTCTTTGTCTTTGACCTCCAGACAATAAATTTACTTTTTTATCTTTTAAGTTTTCTATTCCTAAATCTTTTAAAAGCTTTTCTGCTTTATTTTTAAAATTTCTTATAAGATTCTTATCTTTACAAAATAATATTGGAACTCTAACATTTTCTATTACTGTTTCTTCTTCTATAAGTCCAAAATCTTGTAAAACGAAACCTATTTTTTTATTTCTTATCTGAGCTAATTCATTTTCAGACATCATGCTTACATTCTTTCCTTCTAGCAAATATGTTCCTTCAGTTTGTTTATCTATACAGCCTAATATATATAATAAGGTTGATTTTCCAGAGCCTGATACGCCTACTATTGAGCAAAAATCTCCTTTTTCAATTATTAAATTAATACTTTTTAATGCTTCTACTTCTATTGATTTATTTGCATTATAAATTTTTTTTAAATTTTTTATTTCTATAAAACTCATTAATCCACCTCCCTCAAAACCTCTATTGGTTTTTTATCTCTTAATCCAATAACCGTAACTGCTGTTGTTAAAATAAAAATTCCTATATATATAAACAATGTTATATACACATTTTTTTCGTTATATGTATACAAGGTTCTTAAATATGTAACTATTTTATTCGAAAATATTGAAGAAATAATAGTTGGAATAACAATTATTATAAAATTTCTTATAGTCAATAATGCAATTCCTTTTTTCCATGTAATTCCAGTTATATAATATATTGTCAACAATCTTTTGTATTCTAAATTTGCTAAAGTATTATATCCACCTATACTCATTATTATAAAAACAAAAACTATAATAAATTCATATATTTTTTGTTCATTATATATAAATATATTATTTATATTATTTTTACTAATATCTTCTAAACTACTTATTTTTCCTATTCCTTTTTCCTTAATACTCTTATATGTTTCAATATAATCATTCGTTTTTATTATCATACCATTATTTGCCCAATATAATGGCATTTTTTCAAATATATTAGGCATTATTACTATTTCATCATTTGGTGTTGTTTTTATAAATAAATCAGCTATACTACAATCTGAATGATTAGCTCCACCAGTATATACATATGTTTTATTTTTTAAAATTCCAATAACTTTAAATGTCAATTCTTCTTTAACCGTCATATTTTCATCTAAAAAAACATTTGTTGAAAAAACTGAATCTATTTTATATGTATCTCCCAATTTATTAGATATTACAACTGGTATAATTTCTTTATCTATATCACTATTATCAAACCACTTTCCTTCCTTCAAATCCAATTTAATTGTATTGTATACTAGTTGATCATATATTATCATTCCATATAAATTTCTTTCACTTCCAACTATTGTATATACACTTCCTACCTCTTCAACATTATTAATATTTTTCATTATATTTTTTAGTTCTTCATATCTATCATTATTATAATTTTCTGGTAAAAAACTTATATGTTGAGCTTCATCAAAAAATGCAATATCGTTTTTCATATTTAATTTTTTCATTAAAATATCAGTATCTATTGCTTCTGTAATTGGAATAAGAAAAAATGTAAGATAAAATACTGATATAACAATTTGTACTATTATCAACAAATTTTTAAACTTATTTTTTTTTAATAATTCTATTAAAAAGATTATATCCCCACACATAATTATTTCCTTCCTAAATATCTTACCTCAGTTTTTGAAATCTTTTTTGCAATTACATGCACATTAAAACTAACAATAAGAATTATAATTAAATATAATATTATAATTTCATTCATCTTTAAAATATAATTTATTTCTAAAGCTCTTAACAATAATATTGTACTAAAATATATAATCAAGCTTATTATAAAAGCAACGCTACTTATAATAAAACATTCTAACATTATTAGATTGTATATTGTTCTATTTGTAGCTCCATTTAATCTATATATCATATATTTTCTCCAATTTTGATCTACCCAATATCTAAATAAAGCTAATATATTTACTAAAGCAATCATCATTAATACTGTATATAATATAGTATAATAATTTATATTTTCTAAACTATTTTTAATCTTTGTTGGTAATATCATATTATTGTCATAAAACTCTTGTTGAATTAATGCTTTGATTCTATTGTTTTCGTCAACTGTAGTATTATAGTCTGTAATAATTTCTATCCCTTTTATTGGATATTCATTTTTTAAAAATGTTGTATCTGGAATTATCCCTATTTCTATATCATTTATGTTATCTATTTTCTTATTATCAGAAATATAATTAATGTATTTATTTATTCTTATATTGAGTAAATCAATTGCCATAACTTTATATTCTTTTCCATTAATATTTATTGTTTTATTATATATAAGCATATCACTAGTTGCTATTTCACTTAAACTATCAATCATAATATAATTAGTACAATTTTTTCTATCTTCTTCTGTAATTTCTCTTCCTATAAAATCATTAGAGTCAATAATAATCTTATTCGTTCCTATTATCAAATTATACAATTGTTTTTCTTCACCACTTTTTATATTTTTTATTTTTTTCCCATATTCTACATTACTATACACTCTATATGAAATATTACTTTTTATATTTTGAATCTTTTTTAACAATTCATTAATCTTTTGGTATGTTATATCTTCTCCTGATACAAAAAAACAACTTGACTCTCCTGTATATGTATTCATAACTTGTGCTGAATTCATATTTAATGATGAAAAGAAAAAAAATCCATAAGAAGAAACTATTATACTAAAAAAAAGTATAATAAATATCATCTTCTTCTGGATTATAAATTCTTTTAAATCTTTAATTGACAATTTAAACAACTTCATATATTTTCCCCATTATTTTAATCTAATGTAATTTTTACTATATATTATCATGTTTTTTATCAAAAGTCAAAAAGAAAAGACGAAATATTTCTATTTCATCTTTTCTTTTATTTTTAATAAAGTATTCAAAGCATCAATTGGAGTTAACTCATTCAAATTAATCTTATCAATCTCATGAGCAATCTCTCCAAGTTTATAATTAAACATATCAAATTGTCCTTCAACAACTTTCTTATTTTCCTTTTCCTGTTTCTTTCCAGAAAGCATACTCTTTCTCTCTAAACTTGTTAAAATTTCATTAGCCCTCTTTGTTACAACTTTAGGAACTCCTGCTAAACGTGCAACATGAATACCATAACTTTCATCTGTTCCACCTTCAACAATTTTTCTTAAAAATATTATGTCTTCACCTTTTTCCTTTACTGCTATTGAATAATTTTTTATACCTTCTTGTTTATCTGCAAGTTCAATTAATTCATGATAATGTGTTGCAAATAGTGTTTTTGCACCACATTTTTCTTTGTCTGCAATATATTCAGCAACAGCCCAAGCAATTGAAAGTCCATCATATGTTGATGTTCCTCTTCCTATTTCGTCTAATATTACTAAACTATTTTCTGTTGCTTCTTTTAGAATTGTTGCAACTTCCATCATTTCAACCATAAATGTACTTTGTCCCATACTTAAATCATCAGATGCTCCAACTCTTGTAAATATTTTATCTACAACACCTATTTCCGCTTCTGTTGCTGGAACAAAACATCCAACTTGTGCCATTAATGTTATTAATGCAACTTGTCTCATATATGTAGATTTACCTGCCATATTAGGTCCTGTTATAATTGCTAATCTATCTCCATCTTTATCTAAATATGTATCATTTGGTACGAAATTTCCTATTCCAACCATTTTTTCTATTACAGGATGTCTTCCATCTTTTATTTTGATTTTTCCATTATCAGTTACTACTGGTTTGCAATAATTCATATCTTCTGCAACTTGTGCAAATGCTGATAATACATCTAGTGTTGATACTACATTTGCAGTTTTTTGAAGTCTTTTTACATTTTTTGCAATTTGATCTCTAATTTTTACAAACTCTTCATATTCCAAATTAACAACCTTTTCTTCTGCGCCTAAAATCTGCCCTTCTAAATTCTTTAACTCTTCTGTTATATATCTTTCACCAGTTGTTAATGTTTGTTTTCTTATAAATCTATCTGGTACTTGTGATACAAATGATTTTGATACTTCTATATAATATCCAAATACTTTGTTATATCCTACTTTTAAATTTTTAATTCCTGTTTTCTCTTTTTCTTCTGCTTCTAATTTTACAATCCAGTTTTTGCCTTCTGTTGTTGCAGTTTTTAATTTATCAATTTCAGCATTATATCCTAATTTGATTATTCCACCATCTTTTATTGTCATTGGAGGGTCATCAATAATTGATTTATTTATTAATTCATAAACATCTTGTAATTCATCTAAATCTTCATATAATTGTTTTAATTTTGGTGACATACATGTTGAAAGAATATTTTTTACTTCTGGCAATTTTTCTAATGAATTTCTAAGTGTTATCATATCTCTTGCATTTGCATTACCATATGTCATTTTGGCAGAAAGACGTTCAATATCATATACTTTTTTTAATGTATCTACTACATCTCCTCTTAACATCATATTGTCTTTTAATTCACTTACTGCATCTAATCTTTCATTTATTTCTTTTACATCTAATAATGGATCATTTAGCCATCTTCTAAGTAATCTTCCTCCCATTGATGTAGATGTTTGGTCTAATACCCAAAGTAGTGTTCCTTTTTTACTTTTGTCTCTCATTTTTTCAGTAATTTCTAGATTTCTTCTTGCATTTATATCTAATGCCATATATTTTGATAAATTATATATATTTATAGTGTTTATATGTTCCAAACTTGTCATTTGAGTTTCATTCAAATATTCAAGTAAAGCATTTATTGATTTTACTACAAGTGTTTTTTCTTTTAAATTTCCTATTTCTTTTTTATTTTCTAATATATTATAATCTAATTGTAAATTTCCTACTTCATCAGAGAAGAATTTATCACTAAATCTACTCATATAAATTGAAAATCTTTCTCTAATTTTGTCCATTTCTTCTTGACATTCAAACATCATTGAATTTGCAATAATTTCAGATGGTGAAAATCTTGCAATTTCATCTAATAATGTTTCAAAATTGTTTTCACCTTTTATTTCTGAACTATAAAATTCTCCTGTTGAAATATCACATACACTTATTCCAAAATAAAGTCCTGTTTTACATATACACATTATATAATTATTTTTCTTTTCTTCTAGTAAATTACTTTCAACAATTGTTCCTGGTGTAAGTATTCTTATTACACCTCTTTCAACTATTCCTTTTGCTGTTTTTGGGTCTTCTAATTGCTCACATATTGCAACTTTATATCCTTTTTCTATTAATTTTGCTGCATATACTTCTGCTGCATGATGTGGAATTCCTGCCATTGGTGCTCTTTCTGCTTGTCCACAATCTTTTCCTGTTAATGTTATTTCAAGTTCTCTTGATGCTGTTATTGCATCATCAAAGAACATTTCATAAAAGTCTCCTAATCTATAAAATAATATGCAATCTTTATATTTTTCTTTTGTTTCTAAATATTTTTGCATCATTGGTGAAAAACTTGATTTATCCATATTTTCTAGTGTATTTCCTGCCATTTTTATCATTCCTTTCTTGAAACATAGATTAGTTGGAAAAGAATTAAATTTTGGCGAGCACTGAGGCTGTTAAAGCTTTGCTTGTTACAGCCTCAGTATGTGTAACTAAGAATTTTATTTAAAAGGCAAGGGCGCATACGTGGTGTATGTAACCGCGTTTTAAATGAAATTCGACACAGCCAAAATTGTAATTATTTTTCAACTAAATTAAATTATTTGTCCCTTCAAATACCACATATGTTCTGAAATAATCTTTAAATCTATTATTGTATCTATTAGTTCTTTACTTCCTTCAAATATAACAACTTTATTACTATCAGTTCTTCCTGTTAATAATTCTGGATTATTTTTGCTTGGTCCTTCAACTAATACTTTTTGAATTGTTCCTACATATTTACTATTATTCTTTGCAATTTGACTTTCAACTAATTCTTTTAATCTGTCAAATCTTTTATGTTTAATATCTTCTGGAACTTGATTTTGCATTTTATCTCCAGGTGTTCCTATTCTTCTTGAATATATAAACATATATACTTGTTCAAAACAGACTTTTCTTACAACATCTAGTGTATCTTCAAAATCTTCTTCTGTTTCACCAGCAAAACCTACTATAATATCTGTTGATAATGTTAAATTTGGAATCTTAGCTTTCATTTTTTCAACTAATGCTAAATATTGTTCTTTCGTATATTTTCTGTTCATTGTTTTTAATACTTTTGAACTTCCTGATTGAAGTGGTAAATGTATTAATTTACATACTTTTTCACAATCTGCAATTGCTTCTATTACGTCATCTGTAAAATCCTTTGGATGTGGTGATACAAAACGTATTCTTTCAATTCCTTCTATTTTATTTATTTCTCTTAATAATGTTGCAAAAGAATTTATTCCTTTATATTCAAGTCCTTTTCCTTTCCAATCTTCTGATACTAAATATGAATTTACATTTTGTCCTAATAATGTAATTTCTTTATATCCTTCTTTTGCTAATTGCTCTACTTCTTGTAATATATCTTTGGGATGTCTACTTCTTTCTCTTCCTCTTACATATGGAACTATACAATATGTACAAAAATTGTTACATCCATACATTATTGTTACAGATGCTTTTATATTACTTGTTCTTTTTATTGGTAATCCTTCATAAACTTCTCCATCTATATCCATTATATCTAACATTTTCTTTTTACTTTGCATTGTATTATATAAATCTTCTGGGAAGTTTTGTAATGTATGCGTTCCAAAAATTATATCTGTATATGAATAACTTTCATGTATTTTATCTGTTATATGTTTTTCTTGCATCATACATCCACCAATTGCAATTATTGTTCCTCTTTGTTCTTTTATTCTTTTTAATTCACCTAATTTTCCAAATAATTTGTCTTCAGCATTTTCTCTTACACAACATGTATTAAACATAACAAGATCTGCTTCTTTATAATCATCTGTTGGTTTGTATCCCATTTCTTCTACCATTCCACATAATTTTTCAGAATCATTTTCATTTAATTGACATCCCATTGTTAATATATAATATTTTAAATTTTTTCCTTGATTTATTTCTTTTACTTTTTCTATGTATTGTTTTTGTTTTTCTATTTCTTGTTCTGTTTTCATGTTTTTTTCTTCCTTTCTTAATGCTTTTTCCTAATTATATTTATAAGATTTTTATCTCTTATCTATCTTCATCTTCTCTACCTAATATTTGTATGAGAAATGATTCTCTTACATTAAGTTCTTTGCACAAACTAGAATATGTTGTGCCTTTCCTACTTATTATTTTTTTGACCATTATCTCTCTTAATAGTTTGTCTTTTTCTAATTGTGCCTGTTGTTTTATTTCTTTTGAATTTTCTGCAAAATATATAATTTGATTTGTTACTTGTAAAGCCATACTTTCCTTACCACACCAATAATAAAATTTAATTAGTTGTAACATTTCGTTCTCTTTTAGTTTCGGAATTATCTTCTTTAATGCCTCATTTACACTAATTTCTTGATTATTTTTTAAATATTTTACTTTTAAAGATTTTATTTTTTTCCAAATAGCATTTTGTGATAATATTTTTCTTTGAAGTGTTTTCTGATCTTTTTCTCCTAAATTTTCTAAATATTTGTATATTATTTCTGGTTGCAAATTCAAATTCAATGCAACTTCAAATGGATATTGAGTAATCAATTGCTTTGTTATATTTTTTTCGGTATTTCTATCTATTTTAAAAATTTTTTTCTCTTTTTGTGCTCTTCTAGTATATACATATACTGTATTCTTTGAAATTTGCAATTCTGCCATAAGATGCTTTGTTTCTTTTATTCCTGAGTTATATAATTTTACAAATAACTCATATTTATTTATTCTCTTTTTCTTTTCTTTTTTCTTTCTTGGAACTTTTACAATTTTTCCTTCTTTGTGAGCTCTATGAATATATGAATATATTGAACTTTTTGGTGATTCTAATTTTTCTTCAAGTTCATCTAAATCAGTTACTCCCAAATTGTATAATTCAATAAATTGCACATATTTGCTTATTTTTCTTTTTTTCTCTTTATGTTTTTTTAATTTTATAATTTTTCCTTCTTTGTTGGCTTGATATATATATGTATAAATCGTTTTTTTAGTTGAATTTAATTCAATTTTTAATTCATCTACATTTGTTTTTCCAGAATTATATAATTCAATCAACTGCACATATTTACTTTTTTTATTTTTCACTTTTCATTGCCTTCTTATAATTATTTTTCTCATCTTCTGTTAAACAAATTTCACACCAATTTTAGCATAAATTGGCTTTAAAGTCAATTTTCTTTTAAAACTATTTACATTCTACTGTAATAGTGATATAATTATAAAGTTCGCTTTTTATAACCCCTATCCGGGGTAATTACCCAAAGGAGGAAAAGCTATGGGTATCTTCAAGAAAAATTCGAAAATTGCAACAACAGATGTTTCTACAAAAAAATCTGACGATGACATGTATAATTCTGCATGTCTGAATGTTGCGATTGCCACTGGCAATTTTAGCCACATGTCTCAGGCAGAAATTGTGGAGTGCATTGAAAGTTGTAAACCAAATTCTAACAAGTAACCCATTATAAAAAAAGTATTACTTTTCTCACTCTTCAACAAAGAGTGAGTTTTTATTTTACATGTTTATTTATAATATCTCTTTTTCTTGACATTTTTTTACAGTCATGTTATAATTTTATAGTTCGTAAGCCTAATATGGCTTTTATTCAATTCTAAAAAAATATTGGAGGATAAGTATTATGGAGTCTAATGAATTTATCAAAAAAATTTCTGTTGCCTTTTTGGAACGTAAACCTCAATTCATAGAAACTGATAATCCTTACACTGCAGCAAAATTTTACAAGGATTTAGCTGATTCTGATTTTTCCTTATATACAAAGAAAGACTATCAGCGGGTATCTCGCCTATTAGCTTCTGTTGCCCTGCATAACGGAAGAATCACAGAAACCAGCCAAGATGGTCAAGTAATTACTTTCACTTTTAGTTTCTCCAGTCAAGGAAATTATGAAGAATTTCTTGAGAATGTAAAAGTTGAAAATACAGTAACTAATTAACCATTATTAAAGCCCAATTTCGATTGAAATTGGGCTCTTTTATATTTTATTTATTAATTTTACAAATGTAAAACTCTTGATTTTATTTCTTTTGTTTTTCCTACATTCCAGAAATTCTCTCCCAAATATCCACATGTACGACGAACAACATTCATTTTATTATGGTCTTTATTTCCACATTGTGGACATTCCCATTCATTTTGATCATTTATAATCATTTCTCCATCATATCCACAAACTTGGCAATAGTCTGATTTTGTGTTAAATTCAGCATATTGAATATTATCATATATAAATTTAACAACTTCTTCTAATGCTTCAAGATTGTTTTTCATGTTTGGAACTTCAATATAAGATATTGCTCCACCTGATGATAATGGTTGGAATTCACTTTCAAATTTCAATTTGCTAAATGCATCTATTTTTTCTCTAACATCAACATGATATGAATTTGTATAGTATCCTTTATCTGTAACATCTGGAATACTTCCAAATTTTTCTTTATCAATACGTGCAAATCTATAGCATAAGCTTTCTGCTGGTGTTCCATATAATGAAAATCCTAACCCAGATTCATTTCTCCATTTTGTTGTTCTATCTTTTAAGTAATTCATTACTCTTATAGCAAATTCATGTCCTTCAGGAGTTGTTTGTGATACACCTTTCATTAATTTTGTTGTTTCATATATTCCTATATATCCTAATGATAATGTTGAATATCCATCTTTTAGGTATTTATCAATTTTTTCACCCTTCTTTAAACGTGCTATTGCACCATTTTGCCAATGTATTGGTGATATATCTGATGATGTTCCTAATAATGAATAATGTCTACACATCAATGCTTCTTTACATAATTCAAGTCTTTCATCTAATAATTTCCAGAACTTTTCTTCATCGCCTTGTGCAAGTATTCCTATTTGTGGTAAGTTGATACTTACAACACCTTGATTAAATCTTCCTTCAAATTTATATTGTCCATTTTCATCTTTCCATGGAATCAAGAAACTTCTACATCCCATTGGACTAAATACATTTCCTTCATAGTTTTCTTTCATTTTTTTAGCTGAAATATAATCTGGATACATTCTCTTTGCAGAACATTTTACTGCTAGTTTTGTTAAATAATCATATTTTCCACCTTTTAAACAGTTATGTTCATCTAAAACATATACTAATTTTGGAAATGCTGGTGTTACATAAACTCCAACTTCGTTTTTTATACCTTGTATTCTTTGTTTTAATATTTCTTCTATTATCATTGCATTTTCATTAATGTATTCATCTTCTGGTTCTAGATGTAAAAATAATGTTACGAATGGTGATTGTCCATTTGTTGTCATTAATGTATTTATTTGATATTGTATTGTTTGAATTCCTGCTGATAATTCTTCTTTTACTCTGTCATTTACCATATCTTCAATTATATTTTTATGTAGTTTTCCACCATATTTTTCTGTTAATCTTTTCTTTATTTTGTCATGGCTTCTTCTTAAATATTTTCCTAAATGTTTAATATCAACAGATTGTCCTCCATATTGGTTACTTGCAACTGCTGCAATTATTTGTGTTGTTACTGTACATGCTACTTGGAAACTCTTTGGTGTTTCAATCATTTTTCCATTCATTACAGTACCATTATCTAACATATCTCCTATATTTATTAAACAACAGTTGAATATTGGTTGTACAAAGTAATCTGCATCATGAAAATGTAATATTCCTTCTTCATGTGCTTTTGAAATTTTCTCTGGTAATAAGATTCTTTTTGTTAAATCTCTTGAAACTTCACCTGCTATATAATCTCTTTGTGTTGATGCCAACATTGTATTTTTATTTGAATTTTCTTCTGCTAATTCTTTATTTTCATTACGGATTAATCCTAATATTGATTCATCTGTTGTGTTTGATTTTCTTACTAATGCTCTTGTATATCTATATACGATATATTTTTTTGCCAATTCATATTTATCTAATTCCATTAATTTTTCTTCAATTACATCTTGAATGTCTTCAACTAACATTCTTTTCTTTCCAAGGTCTTCGATATATGATATTATTTCATCAATTTCCTCTTTTGTTGCTTTTTCTTTTCCTCTTACTTCTTTATTTGCTTTTTCAATAGCTGTTTGAATTTTTGCACGATCAAAGTCTATTGTTCTTCCGTCTCTTTTAATAACTTTCATCTTTGTTTACTTCCTTCCCCATAAATATGCAAACACTACAAAATCCTAGATTTTTAATTAATTTTTGTTTTTATTTGTAAGTATTTTTATACTTGTTTTTTCTTCAAGTACAAACTAATTATACATTTAATTTTATAAAAATCTGTTGCAAAAGCAACAAAAATATAATATAATCTTTTTAATATTTTCATAATTTGATGTATAATTTTTATGTTGAATTTTGAAAGATTTGATATTTCGGCGAAAGCTAATTTTAGGAGTAATATTATGGATACTAATTTCGATAAAAAAATTTTTATAAAAAATTTTCGAGAAAATTGTAATAAGATTCAAATAAAAAAAATAAGTAAAGGTGAAACTGTTACTTCATATATTGAAAAACGTAATCAAATATGTATAATTCTTAGTGGCGAAGTTGATTTAATTAGATATGATGTTAATGGAAACAAAACTATAATTGGCCGTTTTAATGAAAATGATGTTTTTGGTGAAGTTTTTTATCCAGCAAATACTAATAATGAACTTTTTGCTGTTGCAAAAAAAAATTCTGAAATATTATATTTTACTTATGATACTTTATTTGCAAAATGTGAATGTAATTGTTCTTTTCATCAAGAATTAATTAGTAATTTAAGTGAATTATTTTTAGATGAAATTATTAGATTAAATTTACGTGTTGAACTTTTGACCAAAAGAAATACTCGTGATAAATTGCTTTCTTATTTTGATATATTGTCCAAAAGTTCTATGAGAAAAACTTTTACTCTACCATATAATTATACTGATTTAGCAGATTTTCTTAGTGTTGATAGAAGTGCTATGATGAGAGAACTTAAACTTTTAATTGATGAAGGTTTTGTTGAAAAAAATGGTTCAAAAATTACATTATTATATTAAAAGGGAAGGAACTCAAAGCTCCTTCCCTTTTATAAAGCAAACAATTGCACTTGTTTGCCAAAAGTTAATATTCTTTATTCATCTCTCCATTTGCCAGAAAACTATACAAGTGTTTAACGCCATCTGCATCATTAGTCTCGCAAAATCCACACAAATCATCTGCAAAACGTTTATTATATGGACTATAATAAACAATAGTTTCATTATTAGGAATTTTCCACTGGTCTAAACATTCAAAATATTGCCATGAATAAATTATATTATTTCTCTTACTAACTGCAAATGTATATTCATCTGAATATCCATTTATTTCCAAATGTCCAGAATAGTCTATATTACACTCATATACTTCTGCATGATGCATTCCATCTAATCCAGTCCGCGACCTAAAAATATAATACATTCTACCAATAATATATCTCTTGCCGTAAAAGTCGTCTTTCTTATCGTCTCCATCCCATTGTCCTTCTATAAATTCTTCTATGTCATTCTCAATATACCAATCATAATCCTCTTTTAATCCTGCCTCTTTGAGCACTTTTTCAAAGTTTTCTTTTCTTTTTTCTGATGCTTCCTCTTGAGAATTTAACTCTTGAATTACATATGAACTACTATCAATTTCACTTTCACTTGTAGAAACATCTGATGGAGCAGAAACAATCAGTGCTTCAACAAAAATAGTCATTGCTATGAAAGCTACAAAAATAAACCTTTCATAATTTTTCATTTGAATATTCCTCCCTGAAAATTTTTTCTTTTTTTATGTAAAAAATACCAAATGTGCAACTTCGGTATTCTAAAACTGCTAAAATATGGGATATATCAAAACTTTCTCAATATACAGTATACTATATTTATGTTAATTAGTCAAGCTTGATATCAAATATAAATACCCTCCAAGATATCCTCTTGGAGGGCAAAATACACTATTAAGTTATTTTATTATTTTTTGTTTTACTCTGCAGTTTCTTCCTTCACTTCAGTGAAATCGGTCTCAACTGCATTTTTCTTTTCTGCTTCCAGATTACTTTCTTCATCCTTGGCATCAATAATATGCTTGGTCACCATGTAGGTGGTAACTGCAGAGAAAGCAGTGGGCAGAATTTTCTCCATAATTTCCTTCGCCTGTTCAATAAATGCCTTCAGCTGAGGATTCTTTTCCATAAAGGATTGGTCTTCTTCCGTATTAAAGACACCCTTTCCATAAAGGAATGCACAAAGACCAATAGTTGCTGCAAGAAGTGCAAAAGTCTTAAACTTTTTTGCCTGGACTTCATCATCCAAATCGATGTTAAGCTTACTTGCAATAAACAATTTTGCCATTTCGATATAGACACCTGCCTTAGCAGATGCATCACCAGTAATAGCAACTACTTTATCCTTTACTTTTTCATACCACTGAGGTTTCTGGGTAAGCACATACACTACCAACACAGATGCTGCAACAGGCATAAGTTTTTCGGCCTTAGGCTGAATCCATGCAAATTTCTGATGTGCCTCTTCCACAGAATCCATCTTTCCTTCGATTTCTTCAACAGAAAGTTCTTCAGGCTTATCGGTGGAATCAAAAACCCTTGTCAGTGCATATGCACCAGATACAACACCACCAAATGCAACCAATTCTTTCAGAGCTTTTTTATCCTTCAGAATATCAAACTCAAATCCAAGTTCCTTTTTGCAATTCTTATTCAGATTGCTCACATTCAGTTTAGCGTCTTTGGCATTCAGAACCCGATATGCACCATAAATGCTTACCACAGGTACTAGCCATTTCAAAGTCCCCTTATACTTTTCAAGGAATTCCTTAATAAGTTCAACATTTTCTTTCGGAGAATGCTCATAAATCTGCTTCTTGAAACTAGTAACCTTGGACATAACATTTGCCTCCTCTTTTTTTGCAACTTTAGTCTGCAGAGCAACTTCTTTTGCCTGCAAAGCTGTTTCGCTCTCTTCGAGCTTTTTTTCTCTTAAAGTCAATTCTTTTTCACGTTCATGCAATGCCTCTTCTTTACGATTTGCTTCTTCAAGAATTTCAGCAGCATAAACCTGTGCATATTCTTCAGGCTTAAACTCAAATCCCAATCTAAAATTATTTTTAGAATCAATCATTTGCACCCGAGATTCACCAATTTCGGAAAATTCACTAATCTTACACCAATAACACTGATCACCTTCATTCCAATAGCATCTATCATTAGCAAAATAAACCTCAATAATACCAAAACTGTTAGGACAATGCATTTCAATTGCATAATCCGATGAATCATAATAACCCAGATTTTGATCCCAAGTATATTTATGCCATTTTCCACATTTAGGGCACAAATACTTTTGGGGGATCAATTCCAATAATTCGCCTTTCATTATAAATTCCTCCGTTGTTAATAAATTGCCTTTTGCATATTATGTTGTTATATTAGCTTCCTACTAAAAAATAATCCTTCTCCTTTCTTAATAGTGTATTTACTCTTATGTCAATTGCAATATGCTATTGACATAAAAAATAAATTCTTCACAATTATACTATCATTTTATGTTAATGTCAATAAAAAGCAGTAAAAATCTTCATCTTCACTGCTTTTTATATAATTTAGCAATAACAAAGGATGCCTATGTCTCTTTATTCTTTATTTTATAATATTATAAAAATTATCAAATTCAAATCCTTGATTTCTAAAATAAGAAATTATAGTAGGTAATGCTTCTGCTGTTGCTTTTTTTCCACCAGCATCATGCATAAGAACAACAACACTATTATGTTTTGGAACTGTTTTATCTAATTCTGCTATGAATTCTTCTGTAGTTTTGGCACCTGCCGCATCAGAAGTTAAAGCATTCCAATCAATATGTGCTATATTATTTTCATTAAGCAATGTTAATGCCTCTGTTTTTATACTTGCATATTTTCCTCCCCAATATCCACCTGGAAATCTAAATAAATGAGGATTATAATCTGGCATTCCAATTGCATTTCTAATTGCTGTTATACAATTATTATATTCATCTAAAACACTTTGAGGAGAGGCATATATTTGTGAATAAACATGTGAATATCCATGACTTGCTAAATAATGTCCTTCATCAAACTCTCTTTTTACTATTTCAGGATTAAGTTCTACTCTACTTCCAAGCAAAAAGAATGTGGCTTTTATATTCTCAGCTTTTAAAGTATCTAATACCATTGGTGTTACATTTGAAGATGGACCATCATCAAATGTCAAAAAAACTCTTTTTGTATCTGATTTATATATATTTGCCATATTAGTTTTTCCTTCTTCTGTAAGTTGAGGTGATTTTTTTCTTTTTTCTTCCTCTTCCTTTGCTTTTTGTTCTTCTGCTATTCTTTCCTGTTCTTTTGCTTCATTTTCAGCATTTTGAACTTGTTCCAAATAAGATAAATATAGTTTTTTAGCACGTCTATTATTTACAACTTCTATTGTTGTAATTATTAATGTAACACATATTAGTAAAATACAAACTATAAAAATTAAGTTTCTCCTATTATTATATGTTCTTCTTATTGATATCAAATCCATTACTCCACCTTTTATTGAATTTAGAGGTCTTAATTATGTGCTAAACCTCCATTCAGCTTCTAATTTCTTAAATATTCTAGTTCTTCTTCAACATTTTTTCTCATGAATATAGGTTCACCTTTTTCAATAACTTTTATTCCATGTAATTTATCATATTCATATAAACTATTCCATGTTCTTAAATCTTCTGGCATACCTATTTGTCTTAATATATCTTTTGATGTGTTTTCCATAAATGGTAATAAACATATTGCAATTTTTCTTATATTTTCTATTAAATGATACATACTTGATTTTAATTTATCTGTTTCTTCATTTTTTGCTAATTCCCATGGACGAGTTTCATCAATATATTTATTTGTTCTTGATATTATTGTCCATAATTCTTGCAAAGCATTTGACATTTGATATTTTTCAATCAATTCTTCTACATCATTTAACTTATTAGTTGTAAATTCTTCAAATTCTTTATCAACTTCATTTAATGTTCCTACATATTCTGGTACATTACCTTCAAAATATTTATTTACCATTGATACTGTTCTATTTACTAAATTTCCCAAGTCATTACATAAATCTGAATTATATCTTTCTACAAAATCTTCTGGAGTATATACACCATCTTGTGAAACAGGCATTACTCTTAATAAGTAATATCTTGTTGCATCTAATCCATATCTGTCTATTAATTTTTCTGGATATACTGTATTTCCTTTTGATTTTGACATTTTACCATCTTTCATCATAATCCAATTATGAACAACAAATTTTTTTGGAATTGGTAAATCTAATGCCATTAAGAAAATTGGCCAATATATTAAATGAAATCTTGCAATATCTTTTCCAACAATTTGAACATCTGCTGGCCAATATTTTTTAAATAATGTGTCATCATCTTGCATATATCCTAAGGCTGTTAAATAGTTTGTTAATGCATCTAGCCATACATATATTACATGTTTTGGATCATTTGGAACTTGTATTCCCCAATTAAATGATGTTCTTGTTACACATAAATCTTCTAATCCTGGTTTTATGAAATTGTTTATCATTTCTGTTTTTCTATATGCTGGTTCAACAAAATCTGGATTTTCATCATAGAATTTTAAAAGTTTGTCTGCATATTTTTTCATATTAAAGAAATATGCTTCTTCTTTTAATAATTTTACTTCTCTACCACAATCTGGACATTTTCCATCAACTAATTGTGTTTTTGTAAAATATGTTTCACAAGGCATACAATACCAACCTTCATATTCACCTTTATAAATATCACCTTTTTCTAAAAAATATTCAAATATTTTTTGTACTGCTTTTACATGGCGTTCTTCTGTTGTTCTTATAAAATAATCATATTTTATATCCATTTTTTGCCATAAATCTTTTGCCATTTGTGCCATTTCATCAACATGTTCTTGTGGTGTTTTTCCGGCTTTTTCAGCAACAGTTTGAATCTTTTGACCATGTTCATCTGTTCCTGTTAGCATAAATACATCATAACCTCTTAATTGTTTATATCTTTTTATTGTATCTGCTAATACTTCTGTATATGCTGTTCCTATATGAAACTTTCCACTTGGGTAATATATTGGTGTTGTTAAATAAAATTTTTCTTTCATTATTGTATCCCCCATTCTTAAATAATTATGTCTCTTTTTAATAATTCATTTTTTATTGTTCCGATTCCAATAAATTTATCATCTTGATAAATTCTATATATTCCATCTACTAAATGATATGTTAATTGTACACCATTTAAAAATAATTTCAATCCTTTTTCTGTTAAATTTATAAATTCTTCATCTTTAAAAAATTGCTCTATTGTGATTATTTGATATTGTGATTGTTCTAGTTGTTCTATTGTTATAGAATTTTCTATATAAAAATCTCCAACACGAGTCCTATTAAGTTCTTTCATATATCCTACTGTTCCTAATCTCTCAGCTACTTCTTCACATAATGTTCGTATATATGTTCCTTTTGAACATTCTACTTTAAAGTGTATTGTTTTATTTATATTATCTACATTTAATAATTCTAATGAATATATTTCTATTTGTCTAGGCTCTATTTTTACATTTTCACCATTTCTAGCATATTCATATAGTTTTTTTCCATTTACTTTTAATGCAGAATAAATTGGAGGAATTTGTTCTTGCTTCCCAATTAATGTTTTAAATACAGAATTTATATTCTCTGTATTTAAAGATTTTTCTGTTACATTTTTTTGTTCTATAATTTTTCCTTCTACATCTCCAGTGTCTCTTTTTTCTCCTAATTGCAAAATAGCCTCATATGTTTTATCATGATTTATTAAATATTTTGAAAGTTCTGTTCCTTTACCTATTAAAAGTGGTAAAACACCAGTTGCATTAGGGTCTAATGTTCCTGTATGTCCTACCTTTTCATTCAATATTTTTTTTGCTTTTCTTACTATATCATGAGATGTTTGTTGTTTTGGTTTATTTATTATTACTATTCCATCCACTATTTTTTCCTCATTATTTATTTATTTGTTGTTTTATTGTATTTATTACTTTTGTTTTGGCTTGTGATACATCTCCTGTTACAAAACACCCAGCAGCTCTTGGGTGTCCTCCACCTCCAAGTAATAAACAAATATCTGATACATTTACATTATCTTTTGAACGCATAGATATTTTAAATCCACCATTTTCTTTTTCTTTTAGTAAAACAGCTACTTCTACACCTTCAATATCTCTAATTGATTCTACTAAACCTTCGTCATCACCCATATCATTACTATATTCTGCATAATCCTTTAAAGTTAAATATGTAATTGCAACTTTTCCATTTTCAATAAATTCTAATCTTTCATATATTAATTTTTCAAGTTGGCAATGAGCTTTTGTTTTAGTTCTTAATACTTCTTGACAGATTTTTGAAATATTTACACCTTTTCTTAAAAGTTGTGCTGCAAATTCAAATGTGTCTGATGTAACTGATGAATATTGAAATCCACCTGTATCTGTAATAATTCCTGTTAATAAACATGTTCCTAGTTCTTTGTCTATATCTATTCCAAAATATTCAAACATTCCTATTAATACTTGACAACAAGCTGGTGCTACAGGATCTACATAGTTAAAGTCTGCAAACATTGAATTTACAGAATGATGGTCTATTTCTATTGTTCTTTTGGCTGTTTCAAAATATTCTTTTCCTCCAACAAGTCTTTTTAAATCTGAACAATCTACAGATATTGCTAAATCATATTTATTTGTTCTTCCTTTTTGTAATATTTTATCTGCTCCTGGTAAAAAATCAAATACTTTTGAATATTCTGGTATTATAACATCTGCTTCTTTTCCTAATTTTGCTACCGCATGCATTACAGATAGAGAGCTGGCTACAGCATCTCCATCTGGTGATTCATGACATAATACTACTATTGTTTCTGCTTTTTTTATTTCTTCTAATATGTTGTCTAGAGTCATTTTCTTTCCACCTCTATATTTATTCTTTCTTTTTCAAATCATTTATAATCTTATCAATTCTTGCTCCATATTCTAGTGATTCATCTAATTCAAACACTAATTCTGGAGTATTTCTTAAATTAATTCTTTTTGCAAGTTCTGATCTTAAAAATCCTGATGATTTTTTTAATCCTGCAAGTGTTTCTTTTATATTTTTTGAATTTAAAATACTTACAGAAACTTTAGCATATTTTAAATCTGGTGTTACTTTAACTTTTGTTACACTAACCATTCCAGTAACACTAGGTTCTTTTAGTTCAAAGCTTATTAATTGACTTAATTCTTTTCTAAATTCTTCGTCAATCCTTCCTTGTCTATTATTATTCTTTGGCATTTTGCTCTCCTTTCAAAAGTTATATTAACTTTTAAATCCTATCTTTTTATCTCTTCTAAAATGTATGCTTCAAGAATGTCTCCCTCTTTAATATCATTAAATTTCTCAATTTGAATACCACATTCAAATCCTTTAGAAACTTCTTTTGCATCATCTTTAAATCTCTTAAGTGAAGCAAGTTTTCCTTCATGTATAACAACATTATCACGTAATACTCTTACTCCTGCATTTCTTTCAAGTTTTCCATCTAATACATATGCTCCACCAATTGTACCAACATTTGAAATTTTAAATGTTTGTCTTATTTCAGCATTTCCTATAACTTTTTCTTGATATTTTGGTGCTAACATTCCTTTCATTGCTGCTTGAACATCATCTATTGCTTGATATATTATAGAATATTGTTTTATTTCAACTTCTTCTTTCTCTGCCATATCTTTTGCTGTTGGCATTGGTCTTACATTAAATGCTATTATTATTGCATTAGATACTTTTGCAAGTGTAACATCTGTTTCAGTAACAGCTCCTGCTGCTGCATGGATAACTTTTACTCTTACTTCTTCATTTGATAATTTTTCCATAGATTGTTTTATTGCTTCAACAGATCCTTGAACATCTGCTTTAACAATTAAGTTTAATACTTTTAGATTTCCTTCTTCCATTTGGCTAAATAAATTATCTAATGTTACTTTTGTTCCAGCATTTATTGCATTTTCTCTTTCTTGACGTTTTCTCTTTTCAATTAAATGTTTTGCTGTTTTCTCGTCTTTTACTTCATAGAATGTATCTCCTGCTTGTGGAACTTCTGTTAATCCCATTATTTCAACTGGTGTAGATGGTCCGGCTTTTTTTACTTTTTTGCCTTTTTCATCTGTCATACTTCTTATTCTACCAATTGAAGATCCTACAACAATTGTATCTCCAACATCAAGTGTTCCTCTTTGTACAAGCATTGAAGCAATTGCACCTTTATTCTTATCAAGTCTTGCTTCTATTACAACACCTTTTGCTTGTTTGTTTGGATTTGCTTTTAAGTCTAATACATCTGCTTCTAATAATACCATTTCTAATAATTGATCAATATTTGTATGATTTTTTGCTGAGATTGGAACATATATTGTATCTCCACCCCATTCTTCTGGCACTAATTCATATGCCATTAATTCTTGTTTTACTCTATCAATGTTAGCATCTGGTAAATCTATTTTGTTTATTGCTACAATTATTGGAATTCCTGCTGATTTAGCATGATTTATAGCTTCTACTGTTTGTGGCATTACACCATCATTTGCAGCAACCACTAATATTGCTATATCTGTTATTTGTGCACCTCTTGCTCTCATTGCTGTAAATGCTTCATGTCCTGGTGTATCTAAAAATGTTATTTCTCTATCATTTACTTTTACTTTATATGCACCTATATGTTGTGTAATTCCTCCAGCTTCTCCTTCTGTAACATTTGTTTTCTTAACCGCATCTAATAATGATGTTTTTCCATGGTCTACGTGTCCCATTACAACAACTACTGGTGGACGTGTTACTAAATCTTCTTCTTTATCTTCAGACTCATCAAATAAGATATCTTCTTCTGTTATAGTTTCCTTCTTATTTACTTTTACACCAAATTCATCTGCTATTAATGATGCTGTATCAAAATCTATTTCATTGTTTATTGTAGCCATTACTCCATATCCAAGCAATTTTTTGATAACTTCTGCTGTTGTTTTCTTTAATTCTGCTGCAAAATCTTTTACTGTTATGTTTTCTGGAATAGTGATTTCTTCTAGTTTAAATATTTTTTGTTTATTTCTTCCTTCTAATTCTTTTGTTTGTTTTTTCTTTCCTTTTTTGCCTCTTTGTGTTGTTAAATCATAATAGTCTAACATTCCACCATCAGATTCTTCAAACATATTTGATAAGCTATCAGCTCTTTTTAAACCTTTTAATTTATGTTCATTAATTTCGCCATCTTGACCATTTTTTCTAGATTTACTTGATTTTTTATTTGTTTTTACTTCATTAAATCTATTATTTTCTTTTTGTTTGTCTATTGCTTTATTATATTCTCTAGCTGGCTCTTTTTCAATTGTTTCAACTGCCATAATATCTTTAATGTTTTTCTCTATACTTTTTTCATCCATTGATCTTCTATTACCATTATTTCCAAATTTGTTATTATTATCAAATTTGTTATTCCATTGATGATTTCTATTGTCAAATCTGTTTCCATTATTTTGATTATTATTTCTATTTCCAAACCTTTGACCATTATTATTTTTATCATATTGTGGTCTTTGACCATTGTTATTATTTCTATCAAATGGTTTGTTTCCATTTCTATCAAAGTTTCTATTATTTCTGTCTTGATTTCTATCATTATTATTAAATCTGTTTTTATTGGCAAATCTATCATTATTTTTATTATCATTATTATATTGATTTCTATTATTGAAGTCTCTATTTCCAAAGTTTCTATTGCCTTGTTCTCTATTATTATAAGAATTATTTCCAAAGTTTCTATTATCTCTTTTTACTTCTTCTTTATTCTCAACTTTTCTTTCTACTTTTTCTTCAATAGCTTCTGGCTTTTTAGCCTGTTCTTGTTTTGTATTTTTTATTTCTGTTTCTACTTTCATTTCAGCATCCTTTTTTTCTTCGATTTTCAAATTTTCTTTAACCTGTTCTTGAACTTTTGGTTGTTCTTCTACCTTTTTCTCTTCTACTTTTTCTTCTTTTTTATCTTCTTTCTTCTTTCCAAATAGTTCATCAAATGTCATTGGTTTAGATGGTTTGTTTCTATAAACAATATTAAAATCTTTATTTTTTCTTTCTACAAATCCAACATTATTTGATTTTCTCTCTTCTTTTTTCTCTGGTACAGCTGATTTTTTTGTTGTATCTTCAACAATTACTTCTCTTCTTATTATTACTGGTGTAGCTCCTTTGTTATCTGCTACTTTCTTACTATCTTTTTTTACATTATTTTGTTTTGTTTTATTGGTATTTTTTGCTTCTTTTCTTATTTTTTCTGCATCTTCATCACTTACTGAGCTTAAATGACTTTTTGCATCTATATTTAATTTTACAGCTATTGCTAATATATCTTTACTAGACATATCAAATTCTTTAGCTATGTCATAAAGTTTTATTTTACCCAATAACATCACCCCCACTTTGTTTTTTTATAATATTTTCGATTTGAGAATATATTTCTTCACTTATTGGTATTTCTAAACTTTTTTCAATCTTTTTACTCTTCTTTGCTTTTTCTAAACACTCTAAATTATAGCAAATATAAGCTCCTCTTCCAGATTCTTTTCCTCTTTCATCTACTTTTACTATATTATCTTTATTTTTAACTATTCTTAATAACTCATTTTTATTTTTCTGTGCTCTACATATAACACAACTTCTTTGTGGTAAATTTGTCAATTTAATCCTCCTAAGATTTTATTCTTCTACATTTTCTTGAACTTCTTTTGATTCGCTTTCCTCTTTTTCTGGTTCTTCTGTTTTTTGAGCAAGTAATTCTCTAAATTGTGTTTCTGTTTTTATGTCTATTTTCCAACCAGTTAATTTTGCTGCAAGTCTTACATTTTGACCTGCTTTTCCTATTGCTAATGATAATTGATCATCTTGAACTATTACTTGTGCAAACTTTTCTTCTTCTTTTATATCTACTGCCATTATTTGAGCAGGTAATAATGCTGATGCTAAAAATGTACTTGGATCTGGATTCCATTCTATAACATCTATTTTTTCCCCATTTAATTCATTTATTACATTTTGTATACGTATTCCTTTTTGCCCAACACATGATCCTACTGGATCTATATTTTCATTTTGTGAATATACTGCAACTTTACATCTTTGTCCTGGATCTCTTGCGACACTTTTTATTTCAATTAATCCTTCATATATTTCTGGTATTTCGAATTCTAATAGTTTTCTTACAAAGTCTGGATGTGTTCTTGATACTATTGCTTGTGGTGCTCCTTTTTCTCCTCTTTCTACATCTACAACATATGCTTTTATTTTGTCATTTACTTTATAGTGTTCTGTTGGTATTTGATCTTTTGATAACATTATTCCTTCTAGTTTTCCTAAGTCTAATACTACAATATGATTATCAGCTTTTTGTACTAATCCTGTTACTATTTCACCTTTTCTTTCATTATATTCGTTAAATATCATATTTCTTTCTGTTTCTCTTAATTTTTGGATTATTACTTGTTTTGCTGTTTGTGCTGCAATTCTTCCAAAGTCTCTTGGAACAATTTCAACTTCTACACTATCTCCTAAATTTAGTTCTTTATTAATTTTTCTTGCATCTTCTAAACTTATTTCTAATGCATCATCATTTGCTCTTTCCATTACTTCTTTTATTGCATATACATGTGTTGCTCCTGTTTGTTCATCCATTTTTACATCAACATTTTCTAATGCATCAAAATTTCTTTTATATGCTGTGATTAATGCTGTTCTTATTGATTCTAAAAGTTCCTCCTTTTTGATTCCTTTTTCCTTTTCTAATTCTTCTAAAGCTATTATTAATTCTTTATTATCTATTGCTTTCATTTTTCTTTATCATCCTTTCCTTTTTATTTACCATTCATATATTGTTTTTATTTGTGCTATATTTTTTCTTTCTATTGTAATTTCTTTATCTGTTTCTATTATTATTTCTTCTTGATTAAATGCTTTTAGTTTTCCTGTATATTCTTTTTTTCCATTGTTATCTTTCTTAAATAATTTTATTTCTACATTTTTTGAAATGTTTTGTTCTAAGTGTTTATCTTTTCTTAATTTTCTTTCTATTCCTGGTGATGATACTTCTAAATAGTATTGTTCTTTTATGTAATCTGCTTTATCTATTATTTCATTTATCTCATTACTTACTTTTTCACAATCATTTAAGTCTATTCCTGATTCTTTATCTATATATATTCTTAAATAATATTCTGGTCCTTCTTTTACATATTCTACATCATATAAGCTATATCCTAATTTTTCGATTGGATCTTTTACTAGTTGCTCGACTTTTTCTTCTATTTTTGCCATAAGCTCCTCCTTTTTTTATTTATGAACTTTTGGTACAAGTAAAGAGTAGGATTTGTTCCTACTCTTCTCCGTTCTTTTTAGTACTTTATTATTATACCCTATTTTTCCAAATAATGCAAGGGTTTTGAGAAATTTTTTACTACATAATAACATTTTTACATATTTCACATACACTATTTCAGGAGAATATTATGAATTCATGTGAATTAGTTACTTTAGTATCTTTTTTATCTTGTTTAATTTCTAATAGTTATGAAGATGAAGAATTGGCTGTTTTAGCAGCTGTTTTTACTCAATTAGGTGATTCTCTAGCAACAATATTAGCTAATAAAAATTTGCTAGACAAAAAGTGGCCCTAGTACAAACTCTCATTAATTAGATTTTGTACTAGGGGACTCTCTACTTTCTGTTCTTTTTAGTTTGCAAAAACTTTTTCTACAACAGGCATAATATCTTTTCCTCTTGACAAGATTTTAGGATACTCCAATTTTTCTACGCCATTTTCTGTAACATGAATTTCATATGTTTTATCATTTTCCATCTCAAAAATAATAAATACATACATTTCTAAATGGCATTCCTTAATTTTTTCTCTTAATGCCTTAATCCAAACATCGTTCACAATACTATCACTGGGCTTTTCATAAAGTTGCAAATATGCAGAACTTACTTTATGACCATAATAATCATAATATTTTTGACCATTTGTAATAATCTCCTCAACAGTCATTTTGTCAATTGGAGTTAAACACAAACAATATTTAATCAGATAATCATAATCCAATTCATACTCGTGTGCCAATTTTTTTGCCACATCAACTTCTTCCATGATAGTTTTAGAGCTTTTAAAAGATGTTGTATCAACCATCATAGAAACAATAATCATTTTGGCTTCTTCAGCACTAGGTTTATATCCAACTAATTGCATAATTTCATAAATCAAATATGCTGCTGCACAAGAATTTCTTTTATACATAAAGTCATATTTAACTTCTCTACTAGTCGGATGATGATCAATACACCCAATAATTTTACCTGCATGTACAGTTTCGAAGTGATCTTCCAAAAACAAAAGTCTCTTTTCATTCTCTCCGATTTTTTCGAACTGTTTCATATCAATTCCAAATAATCCTTTTACAATATTGTATGTTTCACCTTCTTTTACAGATTCCAAAATATAAAAATGATTTTTGATTTTAAGATAGTTAAAAAGTTTAGAAAGAAGTATTCCTGATAATACTGCATCAACATCAATATTATCATGTCCTAATATTACCAGTTCCCGATCTTTCATCCTTTCTGCAAATGCCAGAACTTCCTCTTTAATTTTTTCCAGATTTTGATTTGCACCAATTGTTACCATAACCAATACCTCCTATAGTTAAAAAATTTCAATATTAGTATTATATCTCTCAATTGAAATTATGTCAATCTATATTCTTACAATGCCATTTATACCATATAATTCTTTTATCTTAATACTATTTTTTTGTATCTTTTTTCTTATATTTTTATATGTATCCTTAACATATAGCTCTGCTTCTATCAAATCTCTTTGTCTATATTTTTCGATTCCATCTCTCCATATAAATTCTTTTCTTCCAATTTCAATCTCATAGTCATTTATAACAATACCATTAAAACGAATTGCCTCTATTTTTATGTTTTCTTCTGCATTTATTATAATTGCTTCTTCATATATTTTATATTGATTAATTAATTCTTGATTAAAATCCATATTTATAATAACTTGTGATTTCAAAAGGCTTTTATTTTTATTATTTGATAAAATTATTAATATGCCTTCTTTTTCTTTGATTTCTTTTTCTATTTTTCTTAATTTTTCTATATGATTTGTAACAATAGTTAATTTTTTATATTGTTTTGATAATATTTTTATCATTTCAATTAATAAATCTGTAATTTCATTTGCAGTTATTGCAATTTCTGTTTCAGCTTTTATTATCTGTTTTTTATTTATAATATATTCTAAAATATCTAAAATTAAATACTTTTCAAGCCATTTTCCATCAAATATTTTTATGTCATTTGCTCTTAATAAATTTATCAATTTTTCACATGTTATAAGTTCTTTATCAATCACAACGTTATTTGTTTCATTTAATAATAATCTTTTTACTAATTTTCGTGTATTTTTTCCTTTTTTTAAATCCATGTATATTTTAATATTATCATTTTCAAATTGTATTTTTCTGCCTATTATTTTGTGCTTATCCATTTTTTCTATATAATATGTTTTTATTGCAATCACCTCAATTGATTTTATGATAAATAAAATCACAATATTCCTTGAATTTTCTTACCATTTGTGGCATAATAAATATATTGAATTTGAAAAGAGGATTTAGGTAGAAATGAACAACAATTTAAAGAAACTAGAATATGATAAAATATTAGAAAAAATAGCACATTTTTGCAAAACATATTTAGGAAAAAAATATGCTTTTAATTTACGTCCATCACAAGATGTACAAGAAGTGCAAAAAAGCTTAAAAGAAACAAGTCAAGGTGTTGTATTAATTCAAAGAAACAGTACTCCACCAATTGGCGAAATAGCTGATATTACTATTTATTTAAAAACATTAGATGGTTGTGGTTCTTTAAGCATAAAAGCATTAATCGAATTACAAAATATTTTACAAATGGCTGAAGATTTAAAAGAATATTTTTCAAAGGATTTTTTATCAACATCAGATTTTTCTGCATTAGAACCTTATTTTAATGATTTATATGTAAATCAAAGTATAGTTTCAACATTTGCAAGATCAATTATAGATGAAGATAATATAGCAGATACAGCATCAGCAAAGCTACAAGACATCAGAAGAAAAGAAAGAAGAATTGAGCAAGATATTAGAGCAAAACTAAATGTTATTCTACACTCTTCAACATATTCAAAATATATGAGAGAAAATCTTGTTACAATTCGTAGTGGTAGATATGTAATCCCTGTAAAAGAGGAATATCGTTCTTCTATAAAAGGATTTGTTCATGATGTATCAAGTAGTGGCTCAACAGTATTTATAGAACCACTTGTTGTATTTGATTTAAATAATGAACTTTCAAACCTTCACATTGAAGAAGAACAAGAAATTGAAAGAATTTTACAAAATCTAAGTGGATTACTTTTCCCATATACGAAAGAATTGCAAAATAATGCTGAACTTATTGGAAAATTAGATTTTATTTTTGGAAAAGCTCGTTATTCTATCGATTTAAATTGTTCTACTCCTGAAATTAATAAGCAAAAACAAATAAATTTAATAAATGCTCGTCATCCATTAATCGACCAAGAAAAGGTGGTTCCATCTTCAATAGAATTAGGAAAAGATTTTAATGTTTTAATTATAACAGGTCCTAACACTGGTGGAAAAACAGTTACTTTAAAAACAATTGGTCTTTTATCTGCAATGGCTTGTAGTGGATTAAATATCCCAGCTGATGAACATTCAAGTATTTATGTATTTGATCAAATATTTGCAGATATTGGAGATGAACAAAGTATTAGTGAATCTTTAAGTACTTTCTCATCACACATGAGTAATATAGTAAAAATAACCTCACAAGCAACAGAAAATAGCTTGATTTTGGTTGATGAATTAGGTTCTGGTACAGACCCTTTAGAAGGTGCAAATTTAGCAATAAGTATT
>OIZX01000254.1_pt1 | contig 40643 bp, 39 predicted proteins | sample 1588621 | NCBI WGS metagenome assembly OIZX01 (sample SAMN03283276) | human gut metagenome | biome: human-associated habitat; material: feces | host: Homo sapiens | place: Peru | collected 2012 | reverse complement strand
TAATGAATACGAGCCATTATAAGTAAATGATTTTCCAAATACATAATTACTTCCATTATCAGTTCCATCTAAGTCTCCTCCAGAAAGTGAGTAATAATATATTGTTGTTCCACTATAACCGACTATATACCATAAATTTGAACATGTTGTACTTGAACTATTACATGTATATTTTCCCACTAAAGTACTTATATTTGAACTTGAAACATCAATAGTTTTAGCATTTGTTAATGTATAAGTAAAATGAGTCATATTATAGCTTGCAGTAACACCATATGCTTTTGTTCCACTAAAAGATGTACTATTAATTATTGCTTTAGAAGAAGAAGGATATACTGTATTATGCATATATCCTACATATGCTGGAGAATTATAATCGTTATTAAATACACTAGTTCCTATTTGTGAATCTGTTCCCGTGTTATTACAAGAGCCATCTTTTTGAACACCATTATATACTATTTTTACTCCACCAGTTTCTGTTGTCCTTACTATCTTCCAACAAAAACCTCCAAATAAAACATTATTATTTTGTACATTACCTTTATAATAATACACAGGATTTGCATAAGTATCTGCTCCTTCACCTGTATAAAGAGCTAAATAAGTAGTATCTGTTTTGGCTCTTTTTTTAATAGTTCCATATAAAGATGTATCTTCTTTATAATCAAAATATAAATAGCAGCTATCTGTTCCTATAAATGAAAAACTAACCTTACCTAAAGAACTATCATAATTACCTATTTTGCCATTATTTTTGCAATAACTTTTATCTCTATTTAATACATAATCACCTTTAGGAATTTCTTTTGAATTTGATTTTATATAATCAGTTGCTCCATCTTCTTTAATCATTATTGCTAAATTATTTTGTTTTCTTTTTTTAGTTTTAATTACTTTATTTTTATTTTGATAAATATTATAAGTTAAAAATAAACTTCCAATTAAAATAAGAACTATTAAAATTACATATATTTTTTTATTTTTCATAATATCACTCCAATCCCTTATAAACACTGGGGTCATTTTTCTCTTATCTTATACATTTGAGAAAATTTGTTGTCCTTTTTACGTTGTTTAGTCTAGTCAAAATTCCTTTTTAGTAGTATAATTTAATAGTAAGTAACGTAAATACGAGGGTGTTTTTTCTCAAATGTATAAGATTTAAGAAAATTATAGGTCTATAAATACTTAGTTTATTAGAAATTTATAAATTACATAAAAAAGAGTTTACTTTTGTAAACTCATCTATATCAAGAAAACAAAATGTTTTCTAAAATTATTATATGACTATTAAATAATTATATACCTATCTTTCTCCCTCTTCGAGCATTTTTTGAATAAATATACCATAACCAGAATATGGATTATCAACAATAACATGTGTTAATGCTCCGACTATTTTATCATCTTGAAATATTGGCGAACCACTCATACCTTGAATAACACCACCAGTAAGGGATATTAATCTATCATCATTTATTTTAAAAGTAATATTTTTTATATCACTTGTTTCATTTATTTTAGTTATTTCTATATTAAAACTTTCCTCTTTATCACCATTTAAAACTGTTTTAATTACAGCGCTTCCTATTTTGGCATTACCAACTTTTATTAAATTATTAGAGTTAATTTTATCATTATAAATACCAAAGATTCCATATCTTGTATTTTTTACTATATTACCAAATTCATAATTATAATTAAATTTAGCTATTTTACTTCCTGGAGTACCTATGATGCTTTTTTCAATACCTGTAACAAAACTATTAAAAATAGTACCCTCTTTTATTTCAACTTTCTCATTAGTATTACTTTCCACTATTTCATGTCCTAAAGCACCATATATTAATGTATTTGGATCAATATAAGAAAGTGTACCAATACCCATAATTGAACTTTTTACAAAAAGACCTGTTTTAATAACTCCATCAATGCTTATTAAATCAAGTTTAGTTTTCTTTTCTAAACCTTTTCTAATATAAGTAACTTCTATAGTATCATTACTAATATATTTTTCAATAGCATTTGATAGTTCATTTACATTTGAAACCTCTATATCATTAACTTTTATAATATAATCTCCATTTGCAAGTGAGGGACTTCCCTTATTATATTTCCCATTAACTTTATAAAAGCCAATTACCATAACCCCTTTTGTATCAACTTTAATACCTAAAGTTTTACCTCCGGGAATTATATAATCAGAATATGCAAATATACTTATAGGTATAAATAAAATACATAAAAATACTAATAATTTCTTCATAATATCACATTAATATTATGTTCTAATAAGAAAAAAATTATATTAACACTTTTTACCATTAAAATTTATAACATATTTTCTAGTAAATACATCTTCATTATTATTTGATTCATATCTTTGATTATATAGATTTATAAGATTTTTATCTTTTTCAAAAAGCATTTTTAATAATATATTTTTTCTAGCATCTTTATTTATATCACTTTGTAAAAGTTTAACTGGTAAATACTTTTCATCATACTCATTTATATAAGCATATTTTTTCGCTGCCATACATAGTTTAATAATCAATGTAACATTTAGTAAAACTTCATCATAATTTATTTCTCCATTTGGAAATCTAAATTCAATAGTATTTTTTAGTTTACTTTGAGCATTTTTTAGATTTATATCAAAATATCTATTATCTTGAATATCTTTAATTTCCTTAACAAAATCATTTAATTTTTCATCTTCATTAAATTTATGTAAACTTATAGCTAAATATAATCTATTAGAAATAGGTTTAGCATAATATTCAAGTTTTGGTCTATGAATAGAACCTTTTTTATTACATATATCAAAGAAAATATCTTGAGTATTTGTATATATCATATAAAGCATTTCAAGTTCTTTAGCATTACTAAAATAATTAAAACCAATATGAATATGTCCACCACACTCATTTGTTACTTTAAAATCATTATTTTCCATAAAATCACAAATATATTTTAAATTAGCTAAATCATTTTGAGTATAATGAAGTATTGGTGAAACTATTTCAACACCATTTTCAATCGAAGAATCACCCTTAATAGACCAAGTTTTATTAATTTTTCTTACCTTTTTAATTAATTCTCCCTCGTCAAAAGAAGCCTCGAGTTCTAAACCAAATGAAATACTTTTATCTATATTTTCATACATTGCAGGTTTATTATCACATAAATTTACTTTCTTATTAGATATAAATATTTCTTTAATTAAACTTGAGGGAAGTAAATTAAATATTTCTTTTTTAGTTTTTTCATCACTTAATTTATATATATTTACAAGTATTTCTAAAGAATCTTTTTCACTAATATTATTTTTAATTATTTTATAATATTTTAAAACAATATTACTATAAATATTATTTTTTAAAATAAATATTTTATCTTCATTACTTAGTTCATTAAAATATTTAGTAAATATATCTTTATCATTTGTTACTACTAAAATAGGTTTAACTAATATATTTTTTTCTAAAAATTTATTAATATTATCTTTACTCATATGTCGTATTAAAAATATTTGATAATCTAAAGGAGCACAAATTAAATAATTTTCTATATTTGTAAAGTCTTTAAAAGTGCTTAATATTTTATATATAAATTCTTCGGATTTAACATCATTTATAAGAAGTAATTTATTACTATCACTTTCTAAAGAAGAAATAATTTTATATTTATTTTTTTCATTTAATTTTCTTTTTAAATGATTATATTTTTCTATTACAAACTCATCATTTTTAATATGAGTTAAATAATTTACTTTATCGTTTTCATTAATAAAGTTATATAATTTTTCATAATACATATGATTTTTAAAATCAATTTTTTCTGAAGTTGTATGAGTATTTTTAAAAATATTAACATTAGTTAATATATTAAACATACTTTCATCTTTTTTTAAATTAGAAATAATATTTAAAATATCCTCAGTAGAAAGTCTTTTTAATAACTTTTTATTAATTAATTTAAGTTTAAAATTATCAGATAGTTTTTTCGAAGTTAATAAAGTTTTTTTATCTTTGATTATATTTAAATAAAAACTACTATTTTGATATTTTATTTTTATATTCGAAGGTAAAATAAAGTTTACTAGCACTAATACATTTTCCACTGTAAATTTAATAGGTAAAATCATTATAACTAATAATATTATTAAAAATAATGGCATAGTTCATCCCCCTTTATAACTAAATAATATTATATAAATTTATTAATTTATGTCAATAAAAAATGCTATATTTCTATAACATTAATTATTTTCTTTAATATCTAAATCTTTAAGTTCTCCACTTTCAGTTAATACTTTATTTACTGCCGCAGTGGCATTTTTTATTTTATCTGAACAAAATTTTGCAAGACTCATTGCTTCACTATATTTTTTTATAGCATTATCAAGATCAACATTTCCTGATTCTAATTCTTTAACAATTTGTTCTAAATTAGTTAGTGCTTCTTCAAAAGTTTTATTATTTTCCATTTTTAACCTCCATTACTTTTGCAGATATAATTCCTTTTGCTAAGGTAATATCGATATTATCACCTTTTTTAACATCTTTTATTTGTTTTATAACTTTATCATCATGTTTAACTATACTATAACCTTTATCTAATATACTCATTGGATTTAAAAGTGATAAACTCTTTATAAGGATATCTAATTTATTTGATTTATTATCAATAAGTATCATTGGATTAGTAAGAATATAACTTGATGTAATATTTTCATATAAATGAGTTTTCTTAGTTATAATATTTTCCATATTATTTTTTAAATTATCTATTAAAATATCAAGTTTTTGTTCTTTAATTTCATACATTGAATATGGATTTTTTAAAATATAACTGCGTTTAAATCTTTCAAGCATTACAAATTTTTGATTTACCATATTCTTTATTGTTTTAGTGGCTCTTATAACTAAATTATTTATAAGTATATTTGTGTCCATTATCGTAGGTACACACATTTCAGCCGCTCCGGTTGGTGTTGGTGCTCGAAGGTCTGCGACAAAATCAGCAATTGTAAAATCTATTTCATGGCCAACAGCACTTATAATAGGTGTATTACATTCATAAATAGCTCTTGCAACTATTTCTTCGTTAAATGCCCATAAATCTTCGATTGAACCTCCACCACGGCCTACGATAATTGTATCTAAATTAAATGTATCAGCTTTTTTAATTTGATTTACTATATTATATTTGGCATCAGGTCCCTGTACTAAACTTGGAAATAAAATAACCTGACAAATTGGGAATCTACGTTTAATTGTTGAAACAATATCTTTGATTGCTGCTCCCGTATCTGCAGTAATAACACCAACTTTCATTGGGTATTTTGGAATAAGTTTTTTATGTTCTTTATTAAATAATCCTTCCCCAGCAAGTTTTTTCTTTAGTTTTTCATACTCTATAAAAAGTCTACCTATACCATCTAAAGTCATTTTTTCTACATAAATTTGATAACTTCCTGAGGCTGGATAACATGAAATTCTACCTTCGATTAAAACTTGATTACCATCCCCAGGAATAAAATCTAAAGTTTTTGCACTTGATGCAAACATTACCGCGTTAATCCTAGAATTATCATCTTTTAAAGTAAAATATAAGTGTCCCCTTGCATGGTTTTTAAAGTTAGATATTTCTCCCTTAACATAGACTTTGTTTAAAAAATAATCTTTATCAATAAGGTTTTTAATATAATTATTAATTTGACTTATTTCTAAATAATTATATTCCATTATCTATCCTTTATTATTTTATCAAGTACTGCATTAATGATTTTTCTTACATTATCATCACTATATTTTTTAGAAAGTTCAATTGCCTCATTTATAACTACAACTTCTGGTGTATCTGTATACATAAGTTCATATATAGCCATTCTAAGTATTGCAGCACCAGTTTTATCAATTCTATCTATAGACCAATCATTCATATATTTATTAGCTAAATTATCAATTTTATCTTTATATGTAACACATCCATAAACAACTTGTTTTACAAACTCATTTTCTACTTCAACATTTGCTTTTATTGTATCATCAATACTTACATTTAATTTTTGATCTTTTGCTATATCAAGTTGATATAAAATAACCATTATTTTTTCCCTTAATAAACTTCTTTTCATCGCCATAAATACTCCTTTTTCACATACAATAAATTATATCATAATTTTTAATACAATAAAAGGATGAAATAACTAATTATCATCCCTTTTATCTTTGATAAGTACTTTGAGTTAGTTTATCATATTTTGCTTTTAATTTAGCTAGTTTTTGCTCTATTTTTAATATTTCTATTTGATTATATTTTATTTCATCAAAAAGTTCATTTGCTCTATAATAATCTACAACTTCATTATTTAAAATAAACTGCATATTATTATTATCAGATTCAAGTTCCTCTTTTTGATATACTAAATCATTTATTTGTGATTCAAGTTCAAATATTCTATCATCAGAAACCTCAATATCATAAGCTTTTGAAAAATCATCATCATCCATAAGCATTATATCATCTGGTTCATTTAAACTATCACTTTTTTTAATTTTTTCATTCATTATCTTTTCATACCACTTTCTTTATTTACTTCACGATAAAGGACATTTTGATTTAAAAATTTTTCATATCTAATTAAGCTATTTAAAAATTTTTCATATTCCTCTTTTTTAATAAATTTTTTGTATTCATACATAAGTGTTTGTCTTAATTTTTGAGTTTCTCCAAGGACTATAAAAAAATCACCGTCAGAGGATTCATCATTTAATGAAGCAAAAAGCCCAAATACTCTTTTATATTCTTTAGTAAATTTATTTAATATTATTTTATTAAGAAACTTTTCATCATAAACAGTAAATGATTTAACAATATCATTTTTAGGATTAAATGTATAACCTTCAGTTTTTATTAACTTATTAATATTTTTATTTTCTTTATTTATTTTTAAAACATATTCACTCATTACTATCCTCCATTAAATCTGGTCTTTTTTCTAAAGTCTTTTTCATTGCCATTTCTTTGCGCCACTCATCAATTTTTTGATGATTACCACTTATTAAAACATCTGGTACTTTCATACCTTCATATTCATATGGTTTTGTATACATTGGGTAGTCTAATGTATTATTTGTAAAACTTTCACTATCAAGACTTTCTTTATTAATTACTCCAGGAATTAACCTAATTATTGCATCCATCATACACATCGAAGGATACTCACCACCAGTTAAAACAAAATCACCAATTGAAAGTTCTATATCACAAAGAGTTCTAATTCTTTCATCAAACCCTTCATAATGACCACATATAAATATTAAATGTTTTTTATTAGATAAATCATAAGCAATTTTTTGATTAAATGTTTTACCATCTGGAGTAAGTAAAATAATATAACTATCTTTTGTTTTAATTCTTTTTATACACTCAAATACAGGTTCACATCTAATAAGCATTCCAGCTCCTCCACCATATATTGTATCATCAACTTGACCATTTTTAAGTGGTGTATAATTTCTAAAATTAATTATATTTATTTGCACTTTATCATTTTCAATTGCTCTTTTTATTATTGATTCAGTTTTAAAACCATTATACATTTCAGGAAATAAAGTAAGTACATCAATTTTCATTTAAATCACCCATATTTTTTACATAAATAATATTATTTTCAAAATCCATTTTTTCAATAAAATTATTTGTTATTGGTATTATTATATCATGAACCTTTAAATAATTATACTTTTTATTAAGAAGTATTTCTTTTACTTTACCAATTAGTTTATCATTATCATAAACATCCATATTCATAAGTTCTATCAAAAGATAATCAACATTTATTTCATTTCTATTAACATAAACTTCTTTTTTTAATATTTCATCAGTTAAAGAAATATCATCAATACCTAAAAACTTTATTACTTCACAATTTGGATTTTGTTTTACAGACTCAATTATATATTTTTTATTATCAATATATAAACTATTTCCCACTTTAAAAATATCATTTTTATGATTAGTTTCACTTAATATTTTTACTTCACCTTTTAAACCAAAAGGTCCTGTAATATAACCTATATATAATAATTTCATTTTTTACCTCCTGAAAAAGATATTTGGATCTTTAAATACAATTAAATTAATATTTTTATCTTTAGTTATAATATTTAGTTCATATGATTTTAATACAGTTACTTTATTTCTATGTTCAACGCTTCCAGTGCTTCGACCATTAGTTTTAGATAAATTTGGTTCATAATCTGATTGAACCATTTTTATATAGTTATATGGTTTTATATTAATTTTAATTTCTTTTATATCATTTATTTTATCATAAAATATTCCATCATTATTTTCTATTCCAATACTTAGTATATTTTTATCAAATGTTAAATACATATTACCACTTTTATAATTTAAACCAGAAATATATTTTCCTTTTAGATATTCTGTTTTAGGTAACTTTAAATTATTAAATTTAATAATATCTTTTTCTTTATACATAATATATATCATAATAATAATTAAAAATATTGGTATAAAAATATATATAAACTCTACTATCTTTTCCATAAACTACCTATTATAAATATCATACATAATAATGCTACTTGCTACTGCAGCATTCAAACTTTCACATTTTTCATTCATATTAATATAAATAAAATCATCACAAAGTTCTTTAACTTCAATACTTACGCCTTTTCCTTCACTGCCTATTACAAAGGCTACTTTTTCCTCGTTTACGGTCTTAATATTTTTACCATTTATTACATCAGTTCCATAAATTTTATAGCCAAGAGTTTTAAGATAAGGGATAAATGAAATAAGATTATCTTTTATAATATTGGTATTAAATATCATTCCCTCCGATGAACGAATAACTTTATCATTGTAAGCATCCACTGTGTCCTCTGAGCAAACTATCGTAGGAAAATTAAAGGCTACGCTGCTTCTTATAATTGTGCCTAAATTACCTGGATCTTGTATATGATCTAAAATTAATACATTACCTTTTATATCATCAGGTAAAATAAAATTACATACTGCCATTACTTTATTAGGTGTAACTAAACTACTTATTTTAGCCATTATTTCTGGAGTTACATTATAAGTATCAACTTTATACTCTTTATCTTCCGTAGTAATTATTTCTTTTACAATACCTTTTTTTAAGGCTTCATTAACTAAATTTTCACTTTCAACAATAAATAAATGTTCTACATCACGATACTTTTTCATTTTAAGTTTAGCCCAATAGGCAACTTTTGGATTATTAATACTAGTTATTTTCATTTTCTTAACTCCTTTCTTGCTTCTTTATAATTAGGGCAAGCAAGCGAAACTATATTCCAAAACTTTTTAGAGTGATTTCCTTCATAAAAATGTGCCATTTCATGAATTATTACATAATCAAGAAGCCATACTTCTTTTTTAATTAATTCTTTATTCAAAGTAATAACATTATCCCTTCGATTACATACACCCCATCTAGTTTTCATTTGTCTAAATTTTAATGTAAACTCAGGTAAGTTATTAAAACAATTTTTACATATAGAAACTTCCTCATTAAAAACTCTATTTATTTCTTCTTCAGTAAACTTATTTAAATCATCTTCATTTTTAGCATAGATAAAATCACCATTTATATAAACATTATCAATACTTTCATTAAACTCCACATTATAAGTTTTACCAAGTAAATGATAACTTTCATTATATTTTTTTCTTTCAATAGCTTTTTGATACATTTTAATAATTGCATCTTCATTTTTAAATATTAATGATTTAATTTCCTCTTTAGAAACTTTTTTATGACAAGTCACAATTAAAACTCCATTTTCATTAAATCGAAAATAGATATTCTTATTATTTTTATAAATAATTTCTACATAAATGTTGTAATCTTTAATATTTAGTTCCATAATTATATTTTAGCAAAATATACATTTAAAAACAAGAAAACGTTTAAGATTTTCTTGTTAAAGTCGTTTTAAACTTAATCCCTATAAAATATATCTCTTGTATAAACTTTGTTTTTAACATCGCACAACGTTGTATCAAAACGATTAGCTACAATTAAATCACATCTTTTTTTAAAATCTTCTAAACTTTTAATAACCATACAATCATTAAAAACTATTCCATTGTATGTAGGTTCAAAAATTATTACTTTAATATTTGACTTTTTTAAAAAGTTAATAATATCAATAACAGCACTAGATCTATAATTATCTGAATTACTCTTCATATTTAAGCGATAAATACCAACAACTTTAGGTTCTTTCGATAATATTTTATTAGCAACATACATTTTCCTTGTTTGATTACTTTCTACAATCGCAGTTATTATTTTTTCAGGTATACCATTAAAATTAGATTTTAACTGTTTAGTATCCTTGGGTAAACAATATCCACCATAACCAAAAGAAGGATTATTATAGAAATCTCCAATTCTTTGATCTAAAGAAACACCATCAATAATATCTTTTGTATTCAAATTATTTGCTTCAGCAAATGAGTCAAGTTCATTAAAAAACGCAATTCTTAAAGCAAGGTATGAATTAGAAAACAATTTAACTGCTTCAGCTTCTAAAGTATTCATATATTTAATAACTACATTTTTTTTTAAAACACATCTCTTTAAAACATTACCAAAAATCTCAGCTTTTTCATTTTTAGGACTTATTATAATTCTTGATGGATACAAGCTATCATATAATGCATTTCCTTCTCTTAAAAATTCAGGAGAAAATAAAATGTCTAAACTGGTATATTTTATTTGCATCCTTTTAGTAAAACCAAAGGGAACGGTAGATTTAATAATTATTATAGCTTTATTATTGTATTCTTTGATTTTTTCTATAGTTTCTTCAACTGAAGAAGTGTCAAAATAATTTATAGTTTCATCATAATCTGTCGGAGTACAAATAATTATAAATTTACTATTAAGAAACGCCATTTTATAATCTGTTGATGCAGTTAAATTCATTTTTTCACTTGCAAAAAATTTTGACATATAATCATCCCTAATAGGACAAATTTTATTATTAATCTGATTAACTTTATTTTCATTAATATCATATAACACAACTTTATTACTTAAACATAAAGTTGATGCAATTGACAATCCAACATATCCAGCTCCTACTACAGTTATTTTCATTATTTACCTCGTATATAGTTTTTGTAAGTAATTTATTTTTGATATTTTACTTACGAATACTATTTTCTTATATATTTATTTTTATAAGTAAAAATAGTAAAAACTTTGGATTATTTATACCCTTGTGTTACTATATTTCTCGAAATGTAATAACTAGGAACTATTTTGATTACTCCTGTAACACTTTAAGGTGTTTACTATTTAAGAATGTTTCCCTTCTTATTAGTTATTATCCTTCTAACTCAGATGATGTTTTTCTTTTAAGTTTAATCGCAGCAAATTATCCTTAAACAAAGATGCATTCTTATAACGAGGTTGTTGTCAAACTTTTAAGCAAGGGTATAGTAGTCTTTTATGTTTCACAAAAATCTATTAATAAAAGGTGGTAATACTTATGCAAAACTGTTTATTCATTGGTGTTGATGTTGCATTAAGAGAAAACCAATTTTGTGTCGTGAATTTTGATCAACATATTTATTTCAACCTTAAGTTTCCCAATAATCCAGAAGGAAACGAAATGGTTATCAATAAAATAAAAGACATTGAAGATAAATTCTTTTTTGAATAGGTCATTATTGTAATAGAAACCACTGGTATGTATTCTTTTCAACCAGCTTGTTATCTTTCTTCAAATGAATATTTGAATAACTTTCATACTGAAGTTAGCAAATAAACTCTTGTGATTTTGATAAGTATAAGAATAGTTATTATGACTTAGAAAAACAAGATGGTATTGATGCTTTTATTCTCGCCGACTATGCTAGAGTTGGTAGAGCAAAAGCCTTATACCCTTTTAAAGGCTCTCAGTGCATTGTGCTTCATCGTCTTACTAGGCAAAGATATCATATTTGTAAGAATTTGATAAGAGAAAAAACGTATATTCTAACAAACTTGTATCTCTCTTTTTCAGGATTAATATCTTTAAACAAAAATGAAATGCCTTTTTCTGACTTGTTTGATTCAAATTCTTCTGCTTTTCTAGAATAATTTGAATCTCCAAACCAAATTGCTAAATCATCTGTCGAAGACCTCATTAACTTTATTTCCCCAAAAAGCAAGAAAAGTTCATCTAATTTAGGTGATAAAGTAACTGCTCTAAATAAAGCAATGCGTGCTTCATACAGATTAAATCAAACTGCTTATGAACCAATTAACATTGCCTTTGTTTGTTCTCTTAACATCATTAAATTTTACCAACAACAACTTAAAAATATTGATAAAGCTATTTTATCTACCACTTTAGGGTTAGATTCAAATGCTTATAATATTTTACTATCAATACGTGGTATTGGTAAAATTTATGCTGCAGGAATTATGGCAGAGGTTGGTAATATTGAAATGTTTCCACATAACTCTAAACTTGCTAAATACTTTGGACTTTATTGGAAGAGAAATCAGTCTGGAGAATTTGATTCTTTTTTATTAAAAATTTATCATATCATGAATACAATTATTAAAACAAAAAAATTACATGCGACGAGTTTCAATATTTTCTTTTTTTTTATTTACATAGTAATCGTAATTGCCATAATAAAGATTAATATTGCCCTTTTCAAATTCAACAACTTTGTTTGCAAATTTATTAATAAAAAATCTATCGTGGCTTACAAACATCATAGTACCAGAGAAATCTTCTAAAGCATTTTCAAACACTTCTTTAGTATCTATGTCTATATGATTGGTTGGCTCATCTAATATCAAGGTATTAACCTTATTTTGTAATAACTCAGCCAGTTTGACTTTCATCCTTTCACCACCAGACAAATTTCCAACTCTTTTTTTAACATCGTCATTATAAAATTGAAACCCTACAAGTATTTGTCTGATTTTTTGTTCAGGTAACCCAGTCACATGTCTAAAATAATCCAACAACGTTTGCTTATCATCAGAAAACTGAATAATTTGAGGAATATATCCTATTTTAACACTTGGACCAATATTTATAAGACCAGTATACTCTAGACTATTAATACCCAAAATAGACTTAATTAAGGTAGACTTTCCACACCCGTTCGGCCCTATTAATGCAATACGTTCTCCAGCACATATATCTAAAAATATGTTATTAACTAATTTTTCTCCATTAGGTAATTTAACCCCAAAATCTTGAACACTAATAATTCGATTACTGGTTTTTGTTTCTTCAAAAAACTCAATATTCGATTTTTTTCTTTTCACAGGTCTTAAAATAGCATTATTTTTAATTTTATCAATTCTAGTTTGAAGAGCATGAGCCCTTGCAGTTAAAGTAGAGCTATTTGTAGCCATCCCCCTTTCAGCAAACCATTTCATTTCAGTTTCTAATTTTTTTATCAACAATTGTTGATCCTTATAATTTGCCATTTGTTTTTCAAATTTTTTCTCTTTTTCTTCTAAAAAGCCACTATAATTAGTATTATAAACTTCTCCCTCTCTAGATTCTAAGTCTAAAATTTTATTACACATTTTATCAAGAAAATATCTGTCATGAGAAACAATAACTGCAGCTCCTTTAAAATTTTTAATATAGTTTTCAAGCCATTCGATTCTTTCAATATCTAGATGATTAGTAGGTTCATCTAACAAAAGCAAATCCGGTTTAACAATTAAACCTTTTGCTAATTGAACCAAAGTCTTTTCGCCACCAGACAAAGCATTAAATGACTGTTTTAATATGGAAACATCTAATTTTAAACCAGCAATAACAGTATTAATATCGGCTTCCATTTCATATCCACCTAATTGAGAAAATCTGTCAATCAATGAACAATATTTATCTATAATTTCTTGATTTTCTGGATAAGTAGACATTTTTTGCTCAACTTCTTTAATGTAATTTTCTAATTCATATAAACCGCCAAAAGACTCTTTAAGAATATCATAAACAATCCTATTATCATCTCTACTTGCTCCTGTTTGATCAAGATAGGCAACTTTTGCTCCTTTTTTTATACTAACTTGTCCTTTATCTGCTTTTTCAATACCAGCAATAATTTTTAATAAAGTTGATTTACCACATCCATTCGGACCAACTATAGAAATGGATTCACCTTCATTCAAAGCAAATGAAACATCATCAAACAATGTATTAAATCCATAATTAATTGCTAAGTTATTAACATTTAAAATTTGCATATTATACCTCTTTCTTTCCTATTACTAAATTTGCATATTATGCTAACACATAAACAACATCTTGTCAAATGCTTGTATTGTCTTTGTGCATTATTTCAATTATCATTTTATGAGCATTTTTTTCTTTTTTATAACCATAATATATTCGTGTTTTTTCAAAACCAGTTCTTATCAAAAACTTAATAAACTGATTTTCATTAAAACTATACCATTTTTCAACAACAAAATAATCAAACCCACCAACACAAAAATCTCTTATAACCTTAATTCCATTTTTCAATTTAACAATAGTTGTATATTCTTCTACATGTTTTTTTATTCTTTTACAATATCCTTCACATTTCAAAGTTCTTTTTTGTGAAGTAGCAGATTTAAAAGAATTATCAATATCAATTAAACAAGTTCCTTTCTCACATAATATTTGTTTCACGTTTAACAATACATTAATATAATGTTTATTATTGATTGCCTGCAAAGTGGAATACGGAAAAATAACTAAATCATATTTTGTATTAAAGTCAAATTTTTTTGAAAAATCCCTAGCTATAATATTTATTTTATCATTGTGTTCACTCAATCTCAAAAGTCTACCTACAGAAATATCCAATGCATCAACGTTGGTAATTCTAGATAATGGGATAGCCACTCTGCCAGTTCCTGCACCAACAACAATAACATGTTTAATATTGTGATTAATAACATATTTTTCATAAAATGATATATCATTATTTTGTCTTCCTAAAATATTAGCGTTATGCCAATCATATAATACTGATTCTAAAAATTCATTATTCAATTTTATCACCATCAATCATATTTAAAATTTCATTCATTACCATCATCCTATCATCATTATTCAATTTTCTTAAATATAAATCAGGGTCATTATATTCTATTTCCATTAAATATATTTTTCTATTATATAACAAATCAATTCTTCCATAGCCATCATTCATAAGGTTGTTTTTTATGATATATCGCATAATAGAAGAAGGAATATTATTTATTATTTCTACATCTTTTCTAGTTTGAAAAACTGATGGATATTTTTTTAATGCATAAATAATTTTTTTATTAAAGAAAAATACACAATACTCACCATAAAAGATGTTTTTTTGAAATTCTTCAATCAATATTCCAGGATTACCATATTTTTTATCATTATAAATTTTTTTTATAATATAATTTATATTTTTTGAATTTTTAGTTTTTATACCACTCTTATTGTACCTAAAAACATGATAACTGCTTTCTCCAACTATTGGTTTTAAAACAAAACTCTCAAAATGCAACTTTTCAATCGTACATATTACGTCTTTTTTAAAAGAAAAATAACTATTTTTTATATAAACTGAAAATTTGAGATTATCAATACTTTTTTTACTTAAATTGTTTAAAATAATATTAATATCATTAATAACACGAATATTCATATTTTGAATTTTAAGTAAAAAATTACAATAATTTTTATAATTTCTTGAAGAATTCCAAACACTTCTAATAAACAAAATATCATAATTTTGCCAAATAACACTCTTATCATCCCAAGCAATAATATCTGCCAAAAAACCGTTTTGTATTAAAAATTTTTTAATAATCAAATCATCTTCAACTTTATTTAATCTCTTTTTACAAGTTACTATGCCAATTTTCTTCATAAATACTACCTCAGCAATTTTAAGGTATCAGCTAAAATTTCAAGAATACCTTTTAATTCATTTGTATTTATAGAATACGTAATTCGGCCTATCAATTGATTAGTATTAGGCCAAGCCATTGACTCACCTGTCACAAACCTAATATTTCCATATTCATATAAAAAACAAAGCAGATCACGTTCAGAATTAATAGTATAATTTTTATAATTTTTATTTTTATATAAAGAAAAATCAAGAATAGCAAAAAAACCAGACGTTGGATTAATACCAGGCACAAATTTAACTAGATTATCATCGGAATTAACAAAATCTTTAATTAAAGCATAATTTGTTTGATATAAATTAATATTTTTATCAAGTAATTTACACTGTTTTTTACTTATAAAAGTATTTCTATTAAATATAGAACTTAAAACTATTTCATTAAGCAACGAATAACTATCCATAGTATAAAAAATTTGATTTCTAATTTCACAAACTATATTTTTATTAGCTAAAATAAAACCTAATCGCAGACCCGGTAAGTTAAAAGCTTTAGAAGTACCAAAACAAGAAATTACATTACTAAAATATTTTGGAAAAATAGCACACGGTAGAGCTCTATTATTTTTATCATATTCAGTTCCTTGATAAACTAAATCATCAATAATAAATGTTCCTTCTTCAAAACAAACTTTATTTAATTCTTTAATAATATTTAAATTTTCTTTTGATAACACATTTCCAACAGGATTATGTGGATTCTCATTTACAAAGGCAACTACTCTTGGAGTATAAGATAAATCAAAATATTTATTTTTTAATTCTTTATTAATTTCGATAATTTTATTTTTTAGGTAATTAGGATTTATAACATAATTATCTTCTGGCCTCAAATCTATAAATCTCGTTTCAGCTCCAACTCTTTCTGGCATATAAGCAAACAACCCATAACAAGGTGCAGTAAATAAAACAACATCATGCTTCCTGCATATTGCCTTTAATATTAAGAAAAAAGCATGAGTAACAGAATTAGTAGGAATAATATTATCAACAGTAACACTTGACACATCATCATAATATATGCCTAGATTATTAATAAAATCAAGTAAATCCGTTTTATAACTACCAAGAGAAGAATTATATTTACTTAATAAATTTGTACTAAAAATTTTATTAACTTTTTTTATTATTTTTCTATCTGTTTTACATAACATTGGATTTCCGTGACCGAGATTATAATCACTAGCATTACTTTGTTTTAAATCATCAATTTTCAGAATATCATTAATCATATAATCTCTAGCATTTTTCAACTTTGTTAAATTTTGTGAAAAATTCTCTTTACCAATATAAGGGACATAAAAATATTCTTTATTTATATATGTTTTTGTTTTTAAATATCGATCAATTGAATTCAAATTAACTTCATTACTAGATAAATTATCTATTATTTTTTTTACTTGTAAAGTACCATTGTTTATATTTAAAGTTTGCATATTATATTCATAATCATCATCAGACAATTCATTAATAAAATTATATTTTCCAACATATTTTTGAATTTTTTTCTGAATTTCATCCACTACAAATTCTTCACCATAGCACAAAGATTTTTTTAAAGAAGAAAAAGCCAAATCTTTTGTTTTCCAATTTATAATTTTATATTTTTTTAAAATTTTAGCAGCTATTTCTTGATTATAATATTGACTTAAATTATTTGGTGGCAATAATATTATGCTTTTATCCATCTTTGAAATTTCTAATATGGTTGTCAATCCAGCTGTAGTTATTATTTTGTCATTAGAATAAATAGTATTTAAAAACTTTTCATGTTCTAAATTATCTATAACTATACTATTTTTAATTATATAGTTTTTTTTAATATAATCTCCAGCAGACATTCCACACGTGATTAAACATTTATAGTTATTATTATTAACATATTTAATAATTGAAGGAATAATAGAATCTAAATAATTAGTTGACACAGAACCATCAATACATAAACCTCCAAGATTTACAATTACGTCATATTTATTATTAATACGCTTAAATTTTGTTACAGGTAATATTGGCCCAACATCAACTAAATTTTTTGCTTTTTTTAATATTTCACTATTTGGTTTACCGTAATTAATTTGAGCGCAATAATAATCTACATCAAGTGGCACATCTCCATTTATTACATCACTTTCTTGCCACATAAAAGGCAATGAATCAACATAAATTACAGTTAAACCAAGTTTTACATATAAATTTGCAAGCTCTCCATCTAAAATAACAAGAGCATTTTTAATATTATACTTATCTATATAATTTTTAATATCCGATTTTTTTCTTGAAAATAACCTATCTTTAAATACGTCTCTTTTAAAAACAAACTCATCGATTTCATCTCCACATAAATACCAATCAATTTGTTTACATGCATTAACAATAGAACATAATTTACCAGTTGGACCTAACCCAAAAGCAACAGCACTACATAACATTTTCATCATTTTAATTCCTTCGAAATGTAATTAATAAATTTCTTCATAATAATCTTTTCTTTATTATTTACAATTGGCGGAATAGAAATAGATATTAAATATTTTGATATATTATTGGATTCATAATTCTTAATGCCTTTTAGATTTGAATCATTTAATTTTAAATCTTTAAAAACTTTTCTCTGATCATAAGGCATATTCCATATTCTTCTAACTTCAATATTCATCATTTGAGCTTTATTAAAAATTTTATTAATCAAATCTAAATCTTTTATATAAAATATAATATTTTGTCCAGTAAAACCATCTATATCATTTGGCAAAACAACATGCTTAGAATCAAGATTTTTTGTTAAAAAACTATATATTTTTATTTGACTAGATAACATATTAGAAAATTTATCTAATTGAACATTTAATATTGCAGCCTGAATATTAGTCATTCTATAATTATCACCAACTAAAGCACCTTTTTTCTCCCATGATGGATATTCATCTCTAACACTACCCATGTCATGGTAATTTCGAGCTATTTCATAAATTTTTTTGTTATTAGTAACTATCATTCCGCCTTCTCCTGAAGTTATTTGTTTATTTTGCTGAAAACTAAAAACTCCAACATCTCCAAAAGTACCAGCATATTTACCATTAAATTTTGAACCAAATGATTGACATGAATCTTCAATAACATAAGCTTTATATTTTTTAGCTAGTCTTATCACCTCTGACAAATCAAATGTTCTGCCTTGTAAATGAACAACAATAATAGCTTTAGCACCTTTTTTTAATTCATTTTCTAAATCTCGCAAATCAATACCAGTATCAAAAGAAAAATTCATTGGAATAGGTACAGCACCTAAATTCAAAACACTCGTAGCACTAGATATAAAAGTATACGAACTAACTAATACTCGATCATTTTTTTTAATACCAATTGATGTTAAAGCAACTTTAAGACCGCTTGTACCACTATTTACGCCTAATGAATACTTACATCCTAACATCTTGTTTATTCTCTCTTCAAATATATCACATTCAGATTTTTCCCCAGTAGCATATCTAAAAATCTTATTATTTAACAATATTCGCTTTACAGCATTTACTTCTAAATTATTATATAATAATCCACCAAATTCATTAGGATTGATAACCCCTTCAAAATTTAATTTATTATTCATATTCTATTCTCCCTTCTATGTTTAAAGTACTTTGAATAAGTTCATGAAACTCATCATCATCTTTAGCAAAATATAAATAACCATAAGGTACAATTTCTACATTAAATGTTGATAAAAATTTATCTATACTTTGTATTACCGCACCTTCGAAATCAAAAGTATCTACTTTAAGTTCATCAAAAGCATACTCAATAGCTTTTATTATCATTAATGGAACGACACCTCTAACAGAATCCTTTTCACGATAACAATGAAGATAGTAAGCACAATTATTATCAAAAGAAATAACAGTTGACGCAACCTTTTTGTTAGTAATTTTATCATAAGCAGAAAAAATAATAGCTTTATTATTTTCAATCAAATTAACAACGTTCTTTTTTCGCAATGCAATTTCTTCTTCTTTGCCATGAATCGCTTTTTCAAAATCAAATTGTTCAAAATCTTTATCATATACAATATTAACGTATCGATTTGCATAAGAAACATTATATCTTAACCCAGAAGGCATATCATCAAGTGTCAACTTTTTTCTAGTAATATGAGTATGCCACATATCAACAAACATTCCCAAAGATTGAACTGCAGCAATATCTTTAAAATCATAATGAAGAGGTAATTCAATCAAAGGATATTCATTTTTAATGTACTTAAACAATTCATATACAAGTTGCCTTCGTTTCATATTATCTTTTTCAAATATGATAGGAGAAGCATACGGATAAACACGATATTCACGTTCCGCAGTTAATCTTTTGCCATCAAAACACAAAGGTAATAAAAAGAAACCCTTGATATTATCATTTTCTTTAATAATTAAAAATTCTTTTAGAGTATATCCCTCAGATGCGATGCTAGAAGCCCATATAGGAACAAACTCAAACTTGTTCACAATTTTTTTATATTCATCATATGAAACACTTTCGATTTTTATCATAAAAACACCTTTCTCAATATATCATCTAAATTTTTAATATACTTTCTTGATAAATACTTTGTTTTAATATAAATTTGATTTTTAAATTTGTTATTCTGATTATTTACATAAGAAAATTCAAAATAATTAAGCATCGGTAATTCTTCTAAATTTTTTTCATGTGGCTCACTATATTTAAAATTATTTGAATCAGCTAATTCAATAAATTTTAAATAATCTTTTCTTTTTTTAAAAACAATCGGATATTTTAAATTATTACATTCTTTGTTAGGAAAAATAATGTCATCATATTTGTTTAAAACATTATTGAGTAAATGAATAAACTTATTATTTTTTTTATTTGTTTTAGAAGCTTTCTTAATTATTTTATAGAGCAATTTACTTGAAATCTTTTTTGAAGTTAAAAAAGGTAAATTAAGTTTATTATCATATCTATTTGTAACACCTCTATCCAAAAATGTTTTTTTATTATTATGACATATCAATCCAGTATGTTTACCAACTAGAGGTTTATTTACATCAATTGATGTAATAACATAATCGCTAAATAATCCAATACTTTCATCATCACCCCAATACTGAGCACAATCCTCAACAATTAAAACATCTGAATTATTTTTCCTGATTTTTTTCACATCACTTTCAACTCCATAATTATGTACGACTATAATAGCGTCAAACTCACTTTTTCTTTTAACTTTCTCAATATCCTCTGCTTCTAAAGTTAAACCATTTTTAGGACTAACAATAATTGGATACAAATCGCAAAAAAGAACAGATTCTAATACTCTCACACAAACATTATTGGGAATTACAACTTTTGCACCTTTTTTTAGATTTGAGTATAAAACAGTAATAATAGCACAACTTCCAGATAATACAAATTCTACATTATTTTTATTGAATATTTTCACCATTAAAAACTCCAAATATCCTCATCAATAATAGAAGGATTTTCAGCTAAAAATGCATTTATCGGACTACAACCTTTACAATTTTTTTGACCGCTTTTTTTCAACCAATCAGCCATCATTTGACATTTATCAAACATATTCATCTCACTGTCAAGAAATTGATTTACTTCATTTAATCGATGCCCTAAACTATTACATGGTAGCAGTAATTTTTTAGATGGAATATAAAAAGCAACACGATTAACTAATTCACACTTATTATCTGGTAAATAATGAATATTTCTATAAAATAAATCTTCTATTTCTTTTTTATTTCTTCCACCCCAATATTTACTATAACCTAATAATTTAGGAGTAGAATGATTTTCTACATATTCCGTGAATTTTTTATAAACATCAATATATTTTTCTTCATTGCCACTATAGCAATTATAATCTTCTTTTAAAGGTGTTAAAGACCATTCATCAACATTTTCTAACAAAAGCTTCTCATTTAATTGACACAAAAGTTCAATATTTTTATCACTTACAACAGTATTAACTCTAACATGAATATTAGGATATTTTTCTTTACAAATTCTAATACCTTTAATAGCATTATCAAATATTCCATCAGTTCCTCTTAAAACATCATTAGAAGATTTGTCTATTCCATCAATGCTTACAATAATCTGATCTAAACCAGCATTTGCTAATTCATCTATTTTCTTAGGCAATAAGAAACCGTTAGTTATTATAGAAGTATAGTAATTTTTATTTTTTAACATCTTTATAAAATCTTTTAAATAAGGATTTGTTAATGGTTCTCCTCCAGTAAATTTTATCAACTTAAAATCATATTTTTCTAATTCTTTAATAAGCTCAGACATTTCGCAAATACTCATTATATGTCCATTTTTATTACCTGCAAAATTACACATAAAACAATTTGCATTACAATTCTCTGTTACTCTAATAAATAAAATTTTTTGATTCATACTATTTTCTCCTTATTAATTTTTGAACCCACGGCTCAACAATTGAATCAGGAATACACATACTTCCATATCCTACTCCTAATTTTACTTCGTCGTCGCCTTCATAACCATGTGTATCAGTGCCACCTGATATAAATAAGTTATAAGAACTAGCAATTTTCATAGCATTTTTTATATCATCAGCAGAAAAAGACGAATGATAACACTCGATACCATCAACCAATCTCTTTTTTAAAATTTTGTTTTCAATTAAATCCAATGAATTGCGATATTTATAAATATGTGGAATAAATATAAGCCCATCAGATTTTTTTATAGCATCCGTCACCTCCAAATATGATGGTATTAAAGGTGAATAATCAACATAAAATGGAGAACTTTCCTCAGATAAATATCTCAATGAAAACTCATGTGGGTCATTCCACGCTAATTCATCAATAAATTTTTTATTTTCTTTATGTCTAACTATTTCTCTATGAACACCTCTATTACCATATTCATTTTCCACATCATATTCTATACTATCTTTGTCAATTATTAACATAGTTTTTGATAGCTTATCAATAACTAAATTTGTTTCCAAAACATTCATTTTAGGAAAAGGTAAATAAATTTTTTTTATAAAACTATCAAGTTTTTTCAAATCATATCCATAAGCTAACAATTCAATACACAATTTATCTAGCATACAAGTTAACTCACATCCTAAAATAACTCTACCATCATAAATTTTACTAAAATCTATTTCTTTATAAGCATCAACAGAATTATGATCAGTAATAGAAAGCATATTTAGTTTCAATTTTTGAGCTTCATTAAATATTTCAACAGGTGTTTTTAAACCATCAGACATTGTACTATGAACGTGTAAATCAATCATTATAAAAATCCTCCATTTTATTCCAATATTCAAAATATAATTCAAAATCACCAGGACTATATTTTAACACTCTTCTTAACCGATTAAATAACACAATAATCATCATTGATTTAGCCTTATTTTTATCTTCATTAATTAAGTTACTAATTTTTTCAAAATCTATCATTTTCAAAATAGACAAATCTGAAAAGCAAAAGAATATAAAATCATAAATCCAGTCTCCCAAAACAGGTTCAGGATCTATAAAATATATATCGTTATTTTCAGAAATCATAGTATTATGCAATCCAAAATCCCCATGAAGTATTTTCTTTTTAAACTTATATTTATCTATATTTTTTAAAGCTTTATCTACAATTATAAAACTAATTTTTTTATTGTTATCAATAAGATATTGTTTACTATTATTAACTTCCTGAGTCAAAAATTCAAGCCAAGAATTGTTTTCAATTCCAAAATAACCATAACCATGTCTCTTAGTTTCAGGTCTAGATTTAGCATATTTATAAACAATTTCAATTAAATTTTGAACACGATTTGCATCTAACAAATCCTTAGCATTTAACAATTCATACACAAGCATTTTATTTTTTATATTAGAATAATATAATTTAGGAGAAAATTCACTAGTATATTTAAAATACATTTTTTCTTCAACAACAGATAATTCATCTTTAAATTTAATAAAATACTTATTATTTACAGAATACAATTTATTATTATTACCTCCTAGTATAACACTATAGTTATCAATTTTTTCATTTCTTTTTTCTAAAAAGTTTGCAATCAACTTTAATTGTCTATTTTGGTTATAAACACTAACAATTTTCAGCACAATATTAATAACATCTTTATAAAAATTTTCATAAAAATAAACATCAACATTTGTTAAACAAGAAATACCTGTTACTAAAGGTGAATAATAAATATCTTTTTCTAATAAGAGAATTATTTTTTTCTTTAAAACAGATGCCCATCCAAGTTCAATATGAGTACCACCAGAATACGGATTTCCCGGAACACAAATCACTACATCGCTTTTTTTCATTGCTTCATAGTCAAATAAAGTTGATTCTTTTTCATTATTATATTCTTCTCCCCATTTTTCTCTTTCTTGTGCAGAATAATATTCAATATTATTTTCTTTGAAAATATTTATTAATTTTTCAAAGAAGGTTTTAGCTTCAGGAATCAATTCATCACTTTCTTCACCGCAAAACATAGAAAACGGAAATGCTAAAAAGAAACTATTATTTTTCATTTTGTTCCTCCTTTTCATTTTTTAAATATTTTTTTGCTTTATCTAACTTCTGACATCTAATTTTTCTTATTGTATCATATCCGAAATACAATTCCAACTGATCAATCATATTATGAACATCAGCTATTTCTTCCAATATATTGTTTACATACTTTTCTTCGTAATCCTCTCTCTTGTATTTACATAATGCTTGGATTAGTTCTCCCATTTCTTCCATAGCAACCGTACTTTGACACTCATACCCCCAAAATTCAACAAACTCCTTTAATAATTCTTTAGTTTCTTCATCAGAATAAGCAATATCATGTTGGATTAATTGGTATATTCTACAAGCTTCATCAAACTCTATTTGACTCATTTTATTCAAATGAAATAAATTAACATATTCTTTATATCTTCTAACTATTTCTCTTTTGGCATGCTTTTGACAAATATTAATATCAACAATACCATCAAGAGTAGAGTTCAAAAAAAACTCAGACATAGAAGTTTTAGTTTTTAATTCAGATTGTGGCAATATTTTTTTCAAAATTTCGAATGCTTGCTTATCCCTTTCATCTATAACATGTATTTCTCCAAATTTTTTTAAATATCCTACATCAATACAATCATCGCCTCGAACATCACACATTGCCATTGAACAAGCTAAATTTATAGGATTATTAATTGACAAACTGGGTATCAAAAAGGTTTCATATTTTCTATATGATACATTCACACCTTTTCTTCTTTCGTTATAAATTTGAGAGATTGCAACAGCACATTTTCCAGAATTTGGACCCGGAGCTATTACTAATACTAATTTAGAGTCACAAGGAATATAATCGTTTCTTCCTAATCCAGAATTAGAAACAACTTCATCCACATTTAAAGGATAATTATCATCTAAATAAAATTTAAAAATATTTATTCCCTTTTTAGTAAAATCATGAATTACTTTATCAACTTTTATATTTTCATAATATTTAGTTATAGCAACATTAACTTTCTTATTTTTATTTTGAAAATATTCAACAAGGCAATAAACTTCATCAATATATGTTTTTTTATTATCTTTTCTTTTTTTTCTTTTTAATATAGAAGTAGAACTTAAACAAATAATCACTTCATAATCTATATTCAAAGAATCAATTACTTTAATTTTAATATTAGGATCAAAGCCATATAATACTCTAGTTGCATGTTGATCATCAATTAACTTTCCTCCAATTTCCATGTAATATTTCATATTAGGTTTTAAATCATTTAATATTCTACTTCTTTGAATATTAAAATACTTATCATTATCAAAGTTTTTTTTCATTAAAACAAGCCTCCTCTTTAATCAAGATTTTATCATACATTTTTATAAAAATATAGCTATTTTTAAAATTTAATTAAAAAAAGTTAAAAAAATGAGCTATTTTTTAGCGTTTTTTTAACTTTTTTTAAAAATTGTATTTTTTTTTAATTTTTAAAATTACATTTTTTGCATCAATATTAGTAGTATCTATAACACATTCAACCGGAACATTAGAAAACTCAAATTCATCAATCGCATTAATGACCCTTTTACCCATAATTTTTTCTTTTTCTCTTTTTAAATCTCTTTCCAATATTACTTTTTTGTCGGCAACTAAAAAAATAAACTTAACATCATTGCAATTAATTCGATTTTTTATAAACAAAAAATCATCGAAATCCAAAAAATAATCAATTATAACGTCAAAACCCTGTTCTAAATATAAATTAGTAGAACAAATCAAAATATCATAAAATAATTTCAAATGATTATTCTCACTCCAGGGGGAATTATAGCCACCAACTACTTGATGATATATTAAATCCCCATCAATATAAGCAGATTTTTTCAAACTATTAGCTAGTTCCAAGGAAATTGTACTCTTACCAACCCCTGGCACACCAGAAACAATAAATACTTTTGCCATTACTTTTTCGTCCTTTCCAATCAAATTATAATAAAAAATATTTATTTAGTAAAACATTTTCATATACTCATTTAATCAATCATCTCATTAACAATAACTTTATTTCATCTATCATATTAATAGATTTTTCAACCATAATTGTTTGTATACCTATTTTCCTTGCACTATTTATATTTTTTATATTATCATCTAAAAATAACAATTCATTTGCTTTAATTTTATATTTATTTAATATATATTTATAGAAATCTAAATTAGGTTTTATTTTACTTATTTCAGCAGATATAATTAAATCATCCAATTTCACTACATCATCAGATTTTGGTATGTAAGAGTTTGTTACAAAAATTTCTTCGGTTTCATCTTCACTTAAGTGTGAACCCTCAATCTTATTAGAATTATAAGCAAAATTTACTTGAGAATAATGATATATATTACCTTTGAATTTTGAATTTTTTTGACTAACTAATTCTCTTTTTAATTTTTCTATATTCATAATAACCTTCCTTAAAAAGATAATACCACATTTTTATTAAGATTTAAATGCTATATTTTTCTTTTAAAATTACCATCAATTCCAACGCCTTCATTAGTAATAACGAAAGCAGTTTTATCTATTTTATCTAGATCTTTTTCTAAAATTGATAATTCATATTTAGAAAGTGCTACATAAGTAATATAAGTAGTAGAGTTTTCATATCCTCCTTTACCTTTCCAAAATGTTGCATCTCTTTTTAAATTTTCTTTTATATAACTAATTATTTTATTAGGTTCATCTTTTGTAAATATCATGGCAGTAGTACATATATTTTTTTCATGATTTTTATCAACTACAAATGAAGAAAATAAAGAATAAATTATTGAGTAAATCATTGTATTAATACCAAATAATATTCCACTTATAGAGTAAATAACTAAATTTATAAGAATACCTATTTTACCTACAGACATTTTTTTACTATTAAGTGAGGCAACTACACCAATAATATCAGTTCCTCCACATGAACCACCCACTGAAAAAAACATTCCTGCTCCAAAACCTACGATTAAACCACCAATTAAAGTACTTGTTATAAGTTCATCTACAATTGGGGTTTTAGGTATTGGTATAAATGATAATGCTAAAGTTTGAACAGCAACACACAAAATTGTACGTCTAAAAAATACATCATTTACTTTTAAATAAGCAAGTATAAAAAGTGGAATATTAAAAAGTAAATTTAAAATACCAGATATATCAAATGTACTTTCTAAAGCAAAAAGTTTAATAAGCATTTCATTAATAAGTTGGGATAGTCCTAAAACGCCACCATTAAAAAGTCCCATTGGTCTTATGAAAAGATTTACTCCAAGAGCATAAATAATTACACCAAATATTGCTTTTAAAAAGCTTTTGGTATCCCAATCATACATTGCTTTCACTTTAATCAACCTACCTTAAATTAATTATAATATATTTTAAAAAAATATGAAACTAAAATATTTCATATTTTCTTTAAAAAGGCATTTTCATATTACCATTAGACATACTTTTCATCATTTTTTTCATTTGTTCAAATTGATTAATAAGTCTATTAACATCTTCGACTTTCATTCCACAGCCTTTGGCAATTCTTATCTTCCTTTGAGCCTTTAAAACCTCTGGATGTCGTCTTTCATAAGGAGTCATTGATAAAATAATTGCTTCAACATGAGCCATTTCTTTAGGATCAATATTTACATTATTAAGTCCCATTTTTCTTGCACCAGGAATAAGTTTAAGTAAACTTTCAAGTGGTCCAAGTTTTTTTATTTGTTTCATAGTATTTAAAAAATCTTCGAAATCATATTTACCCTTAAGCATTTTCTTGCTTAAATCCTTAGCTTCATCCTCACTCATTAATCCTTCAGCTTTTTCAGCAATAGATAAAATATCTCCCATATCAAGAATTCTATTTGCCATTCTTTGGGCATCAAATAATGAAAGGCCATCCATTTTTTCACTATCACCAATAAATTTAATTGGCACATTAGTTAGGTGTCTAACACAAAGTGCTACTCCACCTTTTGAGGTACTATCCATTTTAGTTAAAATGCATCCTGTTAAATGAAGTGTTTCATTAAATCCTTTGATAACATTTATAGCATCTTGTCCTATCATCGAATCAATAACAAGTATTTTTTCATCAACTTTAAAATTATCCTCAACACTTTTAAGTTCATCCATTAATTTTTCATCAAGTTGAAGTCTTCCTGCAGTATCAATGATAATATAATCATTATTATTTTCTTTAGCATAAGAAAGAGCATCTGTAATTATTTCATTAACTGTTGCATTATCCTTTGAAAAAACTGGAATATTTAACTCTTTACCTATTTGTTTAAGTTGTGTAATAGCCGCAGGTCTATATATATCACAAGCCACAAGTAAAGGTTTTTTATTATATTTTTTTCTTAAAAATAAAGAAAGTTTTCCAGCAGTAGTTGTTTTACCACTTCCCTGAAGTCCCACGAGCATAAGAACTGAAGGATTACCACTTACATATAAATCTTCACTTTCTCCAAGAAGTGATACTAATTCATCTTTAATAAGTTTAATAAATACTTCCTCAGGTTTAAGTGATTTAGATACCTCTAAACCTAAAGCTTTTGTTTTAACATTATTAGTAAATTCCTTAACTATTTCATAGTTTACATCTGCTTCCAAAAGAGCCATTCTTATTTCTCTTATTGCTGTGTCAATATTATCTTCAGTAATTTTACCCATACCTTTAATATTTTTAATAGCATTTGATAATCTATCTCCTAAATATTCAAACATTTTAACCTCGTTTCTTAATTATTTTACCATAACTTATAATAGTTTATCAAATAATTTTAATAAAAAATAACTAGAGTATATCTAGCTATTTTCTTGTATACATTAAAGCCTTATCTTTTGATGGCATATCAGATGAATATATTTTTCCCATCATACTTTCTTTATTAAAGTCTAGAACAATAGGTTCTATTTCAAATGTTCCATCATTTTTTTCTTTTAAAACAATACCACAAGCAAAATCATCTCTAAAAATCATTTTTATTGTATGTATTAAAGTATCATTTAGTTTATCTTCATAATCAAAATGTACATGTCCTTCGAAAATATGATTGTAATCAGTAATTTTATTTCCCTCGAGTATTGGATTATTTAATGCTTTTTGAATTATTTTACTATGAGGATGACTACGTCCTAAAGTATTCATAATTTTTAACATATCCTCTTTTGCTTGCAAACTATTTGTATATAAAAACTCTTTTGCTCTATCATTTACTCCGAGTCTTTGAAAAATCCATGTATTATGATTATTATAATCCCATCTTACATCATTACCAAAATGAATTAAACCTACTTTTTGATTTCCTACAGTAATTTGTCTTGAAACAGGATAATACTTTAAATCATTTACTCTACTGCCAATTTTATCTAAAGTCCAATTGCAATTATCCTCACGGTCTTTATCAAAATAAGTAAATGCTTTATAATCATTTAAAAAATATGATTCGCTATTTCCCTCAATACTTTGAACATTATATTTTTCTAAAAGTTCTAAAACTTCTTTTGGGTTAGGCCCTACAGTAATATTATCTCCAAGTGAATATATTTCAGTAATACCTTGAGTTTTTGCATAAGAAAGTAGTGCAATAGTGGGTTCTAAAAAGGCATGAATATCTGATATTATCATTATTTTTCTTCCTGTATATACATCATCTTTATGATAATTAATTAAATATAATAAACCATCATAAATACTTTCTTTTTTATTATCACTAATATATTTTATTTCCTTTTTACTAAAGAAATTTACAGGCTTATCAATATAACTATTTTGTTTTTGAGTCATTACAAATGATAAATTATATTTTTTAGCATATTCAAGTTCTTTAGCACTAGGACTTTTTCCATTAATTAATGCTATAGCAACAGGTTTTAAATTTTTTCTATATAAAAGTGTTTCAGAATTTCTATCACTAACACTACTTGTTTCAATAATACCTCTTTGATAAGCATCTATAACTACATCACAATAAGAATTTTTAGTTAGAATATGATTAGTCCCCATATTTACTGTACTACTACATATATAACTACCCTCAGGGATATGATCATAAAGAAAAACCTCAGTAACATAATCAAAATAATATTTTTGCCCTAAATAACTAATTGGACTTAATGAAATATAATTACTTTTTCCATCACTTATACCATTAACTAAATTATAGTCAGGTTCATTATAACTTTTTACATGGGCATAAAGGCAATAATTTACATTTCTAAAATCATATGTTTTAACCCCATATTTCTTAGTAAGTTCTAAATCAATTAAATCATTTGCTTCGGATAAAGGTGTTAAATTATAATTTGCCTCAATTTCATAAATATTTCTAATCATTGAATATATTTTATTAACATTAGTATATAAATCTTTAATTGGATTATCATTTTCTGATAAAATATTATTTAAAATATATTTAATTGCGTCAGTATTTGAATTATAATTAATTTTAATTCGTATTACTTTAATTATTTCATCAATATAGTAACATAATAATTCATTATTACTATTATTTACTTTTAAAGTCTCAAGACCTGTTACACCACCGATATTATGAATTAGTGTGTTAATATCTTCACTATTAAAGGATGTTAAATATAAAAATATTTGATTAAGTTCTAATTTATTATCACACTCATTTACATGTTTTTTTAATAAAGCAAATTTTTCTTTTATCATTTTATCAAGTAATTCAATGCTATTAGGACAATTTGAAATTATATCAGTTTTATCATTTATTAGTAAATAAATATTTTGAATATCATTTTTATTTAAAGCTAGATAATCTATATTATTAAATAAATTTTTATATTTATAATATGAAAGTAATATTTTACATAAACTTTCTACTTTATTTGCATCATTTATAATAAAACTATAATTATTTTCTATAAATTTTTTTAGTTTTAAAAACTTTTGAACTTCATTATTTTTTAAAATATCATTCATAATAAATATTGTTTTATCATTATTAAGTCCATATTGAATAAATAATTTTATATCAAAATTAATATTATTTAAAAATGTTTTTAAAGTACTATAATAATCATCATCTTTACTATAACCAAAATATTTTGTGATTTCTTTTATACATTCCCTATCAACTTTATCTGGATAAAGTGCTTCATATGCAAAATCCTTTATCACATCGCTTTCTTTATCATTATGTACTATTTCCTCGAGAATAGATGTATTAATCATTTTATATTTTTCAAGTATTTCGTCATGATAAATATCAAAAAAATATTCAAAAGCATCCTTTTTTATGGAATTTATCTTATATTTTGAATAAGAGGAAAATAAAGCAAAATCAGTTTCATCAATAATTTTATTAAAATAAGTTCTATTTAATTTATAATATTTTTTTATAATTTCATCTCTATTATAATAACATTCTCTATAAATATTATTTAATAAATCTATAACATTATCGTAATTAATATATTTTTTGTATATTTCTTTTGCTATATCATCATATAATAAAATATATTTATAATCTTTTAAAATAGTTTCAAATGGAAACTTTATATAATATTTAATTAATAGATCTTTATGAATACTAACTAAATATTTTTTTAATGTTTCTGAGTAAACAGAACTAGATAAAGTACTAACTACATTAGTAATACTCCATTTTCTTAAATATTTTGAATAATTAGTTTTAGAAAGAATAATTTCCATTCCCTCATTGGAAGCATAAATTGCTTGAAAATCTAAATATGTTATATTTTTTATATTATTTAATATAGTGCCATAGTTATTATTAACTAAATTCCAAGTAAGTAATTTATCTTTTTTGTAACTTCCAAGTGCTTTTAAAGCAAAATCTTTATCAATATAATTTTTAATATCAGAGTACTCTATTTTTTTAATTTTTAATATAGTGGATAATAAATTTTCATCTTCATATACAAAAAGTGCATCAATTAATAATTTTTTAGTATTTCCTTTTTTTATAGTATCATAATATGTAGAAATATTTTCATTTAAAAATTCATTAATTAAAGATTCTTTAATTCTATCTTTATTTGAGAAAACCTCTAATACATTTTCTTTAGTAATTGCTCTTTCATAAAAATATAATCTTAGATTTTTATTTTCAATAGTATTTATATAATCTATAAGGCTAAATCTAGATTTATTATTGTCAATTAAATATTTTTTTAATTTATAGGGTATTTTATCATTATTAAAAAAGTCATAAATATCCTCTTTGGAAAGATAATAAGGAACTTTATATAATTTTAAAAAGTATTTTTTAAAATCAAATGAATATTTATAACTAGACATATATTTTATAACATCAGAAAAATCAATATTTTTAAAATATTCAAAAACTTCCATTCCAAATTCATTTCTTATGCATAATAAACTATATACTATAGATAAAATATTTGAATTAACTGAATAATCAAAAAATATTTTAAGTAATTCTTTTGTACTTTTAATACTTAAATTTAAATATTTATATGGTATAGAAAAAACATTATAATTATCTTTTTGTAAATTCATTTTAACCCCCATTTGCTATGAACAATTATAACAAAAAAGAGTGTTTATGTCAAATATATGTAAAGTAATATTATAATAAAAAAATACTAAGAATTTTTTACTTTCTTAGCATTTTTATTTTGTTTTTTTAATGAATTATTAATTTCCCTTAATAAAAGGATTTCTTCGGATACTTTTTCTTCTTCTTTCTTTTCTACTTTTGCCTCTTTTACAAGTTTTTTCTTAGTCATATCATTTAAAGTATTAAGGGTTTTTACCACTAAAAAGATACAAAAAGATATAATTAGAAAATCAATAATATTTTGAATAAACATTCCATAATTTACTGTAGCCTCACCAACTTTTAAAGATAGATTAGTAAAATCTATACCTCCGATTATAACACCAATTAGTGGCATAATAACATCATTTACAAGTGAGGAAACAATTTTAGAAAATGCTCCCCCTACTACTACACCAACAGCTAGATCTAAGGCATTTCCTTTTGAAATAAACTTTTTAAACTCATTTAATATTTTTTTCATTTGTATTTAAATCCTCTTTGAAGGTTACATACATTGCAATAATATAAATTATAACAGTAATTATATATCCTAATGTAAAGTATGAATATTTAGTAAATAATACACCAATTAATGTTAGAAATAAACTTACTAAATAAAGTCCATAATAACTAAGTGGTAAGTATTTATCTAAATTATATTTTTTTAAACTAGGTATATGTTCGTCTAACTTAATAAATGTATTAACAATATTTACAAAGAATAATAAAATTGCAAATATAGCACATATTTTAGCAAGTCCAAACATAAATGATAAATCAAACATATCAGAATGAAGCACTGTAATTGAGGTGCTTGATTCATAACCAAAAAATTCTATTTTATATTTAATCCATTTTACATTAAACATTATAAACGTTACAAATAAAGCTATAACATTATTAATAATATTTTTATCTTTTGGAACTTCAACATTTAAATTTACTTTATCCATTGAATTTATTTTTTCATCTAATTTATTTAAACCATCATCAATAGTTTTACCAATGCTTTCCACTACACCAGCAGTTTCATTTGCTACCTTTTCAATATTTTCTTTTACTGGTTGGACTGAAGTTTCCTCTTTTAAAGTATTTTCTTTTTTAGGTTCAACTTTTGTAGTGGTTTTCTTAGGTGTAACGTTTTTCTTAACAGTTTCTTTTTTTACTGATTTTGGTTTTGTTTCACTTGTTTTTACACTATTTTTCTTTACATTACTACTAGTTTTTTTAGCTACACTTTTTTTAGTAGTCTCCTTTTTTACAGTACTTGTTTTCTTTACATTAGTTTTATTTTCTTTTTCATTATCTTTCATAATAAACTCCTTTTTCTCTAGGTATATTATACACCAAAATAATTATTTTAAAAAGATTAAATATTCTACTTTACATAAAAAAGTCAATGATAATTATTTATCAAAGACTATTTTTTTAAAGTTTCATATTCTTCATCAGATAGTTGACAGTATTTAATTACTTGCTCTTTTGAAAGATTATCTTTTATCATTTTATAAGCAATGAATAATTGGGTTTCTTTTATAGTATCTTCGTAAAAAGTATCATTAACTTCTTTTGAAACAATATTTTCAACTTTTGGAACTACTTTTTCTTCAATATTATTATTAAATTGACCATTTATCTCTTTAATAAATATTTTAGTAAGTTCTTTCTTTATTCTTTCCATACTTCTTTTCTTGCTCTACTTTCAACTTTTCTTCTTAACTCTGCAGGATCATAATAAAGCATATCATCAAAGTTCATATTTTACCTCCCTTCTATTAACTTATTGTCAACTTAATTATAACTAAAATTTTTAAAAAAATCTATAAAAAATAAAAAGAAGAAGTTTTTAATTCTTCTTCGTAAGTATTTTATTTTTGATACATTTTCTAGGATTTTCAAAATCATTTTTACGTACATCACTTTGTTCGAAAATCATTGGTTCTACATCTAAATACTCTATATCTCCATTATCATCATAATAAATAGTTAAAAAGTAATCTCCCATTAAATTAGGTAGCTCATTTTTCATCATAAAGGATGATTGATCTACATTACATGGGGCTAAAAGCATATGAATATTACGATATAACATATAATAAATTTTATGATAATGACCTCTTATAGAAAGTTTTGGTTTAGTACCTGAGGCCATTTGATCTATACCATTTTGTGGTTTAGTGGAAAGTATTCTTGATGTTCCTCCTCCCGGATGAAATAATTCTACCTTACAATTGCCAAAGTATACAAAGGCTCTATCTTGACCTAAATATTCAAAATCAGGTCTTTTTTTAGCAACTTCATCCGCTAAAACCACACCATAATTAAATTGATGAGTTTGGTCATGACTACCTTGAATTGCATGCCATTTTACTCCAGGATATTTAGGTAAATTTTCAATTACATAATTTATTTGTCCAGTTGCACCATATAAAAATACTTCGTGAATATGGTTAGGTCTAACTCTAGAATAATCACCATCTGATATATCACCAATATGATAAAAGTCAGTAATACCACGATTATATGCTTCATAACAAGCGGTATTTACCATTGAAGGTTGACACCAAATACTTCCATAATGAGTATCAGATACGACTAAAATTTCTTTTTTATTAAGTTCCTCTTTCGGAGGTTTTATTATATTATCTTTTCTTTTTTGAAATGTTTTACGAACAACTAAAGTACCATTTATATCAACTACATCCACTGGTCTTCCATATTCATTTAATATAGTAATCATTCCATATAAAGCATCTGTAGATATATCAAGTTTACTTCTTAGTTCCTCAAAAGATTGTTCTTTTTTTAAAAGTCTATAAATTTTATCAATTGAATCAAAATATGCATGTTTATTTTGAATTACTTCTTTAGTATTTTCAAATTCACCAAGTTCGTTTTTAGATACATTTAATTTTTTAGTGGTTAAATAATTATCTTTACTAGGTTTATAATATGGCATAACTTCAGGAAGTAATCTTTTTAATTTACCAGTTTTTGTATAACTTACATCCACTATTGTTGCACCAATTGTATTTTGTTGTCTATTTGCTTTCATAAGAGGTGTTCTTTCCACTACTGAAGGAACTGAAAATATTTGCGTATCTCTTATCGCAGGAAAATGTTGAGAAGACCTAGTTCCACTTAAAAATATTGCATCATAGTCTTCATAACTTGACATACTTCTTGAATATGTTTGTGGTGGATAAGCTACTGTATAAGCATCGCCAGCTTTTAATTGTTCTAATTTAAAAGTTACTTCATTAAAATGAATAGTACAAGCTTTTGGTCCTAAATAAATCATATCTTCCCTTTCTCTTGCAATATATTCACCAACATTTAATTCTCTAGAAAATTTATGATCATTTTTACCGGTAATAAATAAAGTCTTAATACCTTCGACTTTTGGGAAGTATTCAATTAAATGATCAGCTTGTCCATAAGCATCATTAGTAATTAAACTTTTACCATATTCAAGATTATTTTCCCCCTTATAAGGTCCTTCGAGTAGGTTTCCTAAAACAAATACATATTTAACACCTGCAATTGCAAAATTTTTATACATATCATTTAAAATTGCAATTTGTTCATTTTTAGAACCAAATCTAGTATCTGAAATAAAGGCTATCTTTGTATTTGAATCAACATCCTCAGTAATATAATAGTCATTTTCTTTAGTAAAATCTGGGTGATCATTAATTATTATATAGGCATCTTTATTCTTTTCACTATAAGTTACATTAATCCCTTCATCCTTTAATTTTTTAACAAGTCCTAAAACTTCATATTCACTTATGTCATACTTTTTTGCAAGAGATGATACTGACTTTTCTTTAACAATATCTTTTTTGATTTCACTTAATAAATCGATTTTCTTTTCTTCCATAATCCTTTCTTAAAAAAAGAGCACATAAAATCATTTACTGCCCTTTCTTATTCTCCTATCATCTTAAGTATAAAATATTTTATAAACATTTTCAAGTAACTTTACATCTTAATTTGTAAAATAAAATATAAAAAAAGAGTGAAGATGTCACTCTAAATTTTATTCTCCTCCGAGTTCTTCAGAAGTTGAACATTGCGTCTTTTCTGCATATATTCTACCAGTAAATGGTTTGCCAGCTAAAGCATTTTGGTCCGCATTAAGATTATAAAATCTCATTGTAAACGTAAATGTAACTACGGTTGGGGTTGTTGAAGAACGATTTGCAATATAGAAATTAGTACATAAAATTGCCTTATTGTTTACCCAACTATTGCCATTGCCTATATCAAAATTTGTTTCACTAGAATAATGTGAGCCCCCACCACCGGAATCTCCACCAGTATCATTAATTTTTTTCGAAACTTGCATAGTAATCTCTTTAGTGGCACCTGTAGTTTTAGGTGTATTACTATCGCCATACACATTATCACCAGTATATTCAAAATATACATCAAACAAACAATTGAAAGGTACTCCACCAGTAATATCTCTTCCTGCAAGTAAACTAACGTTCATAGTTGCGGAACTTTCTGCTGCTAAAACGACATTATTAGTTTCATTAACAACTGTTTGACTCATATTTGCTGCTGGTACTTGTAAATTAAGTTCTGCAGATGTTGATGTAAAAGTTGAGGTTCCTGGAGATGTAGAATTAATATTTACCGCTACATTGTTATTAAGATTTACTGTAAATGAACCAAAATAAGCAAATGATGCTCCAATTACAATTAATAATAATAAAATTCCTGCGAATAATGAGATTATATTTGTTTTAGTTGATTTTTCCATAATTATTATTCCTTTCTATTTGATAATACTACTTATTTACATTTATTGTAAATAATTTTTCTCATAAGCATACATTTATTTTACATTTTTAAAAGTCCAATCTCTAACTTCTTTTAAATCAATACCATATTTTTTAATATAAGTACTATGTTTTTTAAGTATATCTTCACAATATTTTATAACTTCCTCTTTGCCTTTAATTTTAACATATTTTAAAGTACTTATAACAAGATTAAATCTATCTATCTTATTTTGAACTCTCATATCAAATGGAGTTGTAATAGTACCCTCTTCCATATAACCAAATACATGCATATTTTGATTATCTCTATTATAAGTAAGTTCATGAATAAGATTCGGATAACCATGAAATGCAAATATAATTGGTTTATCTTTAGTAAATAGTTTATTATATTCAATATTTGTAAGACCATGAGGATGTTTATCATTAGATACAAGTCGCATTAAATCAATAACATTTACTACTCTAACTTTAAGTTTAGGAAGTTTTTCTTTAAGTATAGTAGAGGCTGCAATAACTTCGATATTTGGTGTATCTCCACATGATGCTAATACTACATCAGGATTTCCTTCATCATTTGAACACCATTTAAATGTATCAATACCTTTTGTACAATGATTAATTGCCTCTTTCATTGAAAGCCATTGAAATGATGGATGTTTTGAGGCCACGACTACATTTATATAATTTTCTGTATTTAGACAGTGGTCTACTGTAGAAATTAAAGTATTTGCATCAATAGGAAGATAAATTCTTACTATCTCACTTTTCTTTGTAACCATATGATTTAAAAAACCTGGGTCTTGATGAGTATAACCATTATGATCTTGCTGCCAAATATGGCTTGTTAAAATATAATTTAATGATGGTATATCTTTACGCCAAGAAATTTGATTACACATTTTAAGCCATTTTGCGTGTTGTGAAGCCATTGAATCAATAATTCTAACAAAGGCTTCATAAGAGTCGAATATTCCATGTCTACCAGTTAAAATATAACCTTCGAGTAATCCTTCGCAAACATGTTCTGATAAAAATGAATCAATTACTCTACCCTCATTATTTAAATATTCATCATATGAATAAATATTTCCTTCGAATTGTCTATTTGTTTCTTCGAATACATAATTAAGTCTATTAGATAAAGTTTCATCTGGAGCAAATAATCTAAAGTTATTTTGATTATTTTTAATAACATCTCTTAAGTATTTACTAAGCTCCATCATATCTTGAGTTTTTACATCACCATGATTACATTTAACTTCATAATCTATAAAATTTGGTAATATTAACTTTTTAGGTTTTAAACCACCGTTTGCATATGGACTAGCTCCCATTTTTTTACTATCAACAGGTAAAATCCATTTTACATCTTTTTTTAGTTTACCTTTAGCATCAAATAAATTTTCTGGATGATAACTTTTTAGCCATTCATAAAGTAGATTTAAATCTTCATCATTATCTATAGTAAGAGGAACTTGATGAGCTCTAAATGTTCCTTCGATTTGTTTATTATCCACTACTTTAGGTCCTGTCCAACCTTTTGGCGATTTTAATATAATAAATGGATAATAAAATCTTTTATATTTACCTTTTAAATATTCACTTTTAATTTTTTGAAATCTTTTTATACTATATTCTAAAGCTTTTTGCATTGAATCAAATGGATTAAATAAATTAGCATCGACTATTATAGGTTCATAGCCATAACCATATATTAAATTTTTAAGTTCTTCCTCACTTATTCTTGCAAAAATTGATGGATTTGCTATTTTATAACCATTTAAATTTAATATTGGTAAAACAAAACCATCTTTTTCTGGATTTATAAATTTATTTAAATGAAGACTTGTAGCAAGTGGTCCAGTTTCCATTTCTCCATCACCAATAACACAAGATACAATAAGATTAGGATTATCTAAAATAGCACCATAAGCATGAGCAACACTATAGCCTAGTTCTCCCCCTTCATTAATTGAACCTGGTGTCTCTGGAGCAGCATGTGAAGGAATTCCCCCAGGAAAAGAAAACTGTTTGAATAATTTTTTTAAACCCTCTTCATCCTCGGTTATATTTGGATAAACCTTACTATAAGTTCCTTCGATATAAGTATTTGCTACCATAGCATTTCCGCCATGACCTGGTCCCGAAATATAAATCATATCTAAATTATGTTTTTTAATTATATAATTTAAATTAGTATAAATAAAATTTTGAGAGGGTACAGTTCCCCAGTGACCAACTAACTTCTTTTTAATATCACTCATTTCTAATTTTCTTTTTAAAATAGTAAGTTCGTTTGCAATTCTGTTTGCATCTGATTTTTCAGCTTGGATTTTACTTTCATATTCTGCTTTCATAGCTTTTATATATTCTTCTACTTCTCTTTTATCGTAACCAAACATTTCGTTACTAAATTTCTTTTCGTTCTCCATTTATTACTACCTCCACAACTGCCCCTCAATGTTTTCTGTATTATATCAAATTTTTACCAGATTTTCAATCTGAACAATAGTTTCTGACATATCTTTTCCTCCTCGTTCTGGTTTGAGCTGTTTCGTGTCTGTGTGGCTGTGAAAGTAGACCTGCCATGTGCACAGCCGCAATGCAGAACCTTTATAATAAGTATAAAGAAAATATCCGAAAATGCCAAGTGCCGGATGTCACAGTATGAATGTGACAAATGTCATAAAATATGCAAAATTTCTTTACAGTGTAAG
>OIZX01000250.1_pt1 | contig 40995 bp, 67 predicted proteins | sample 1588621 | NCBI WGS metagenome assembly OIZX01 (sample SAMN03283276) | human gut metagenome | biome: human-associated habitat; material: feces | host: Homo sapiens | place: Peru | collected 2012 | reverse complement strand
CATTTTTTCAATGCCTTTCAGCCGGTAGCCTACCGCCGTCCGGCTATAATGTGTCTGCGCTGCAATGTCCGGCAGCGGGAGCCGCTCAACGTACCGCAAAAGAGCTATCTTTCGGTCTACCCTCCCAAGCGGTGCGCTTTTGATGGCGGCGATCATCCTCTGTCGGTCAAGCCCTTGCAGCGCAGCGGGCAGCACTACACGAGCCGCCGCCACAGGCAGCACCGAGCCAGAAGGGCTGCGGCAGCTGTCCGGCGTTGCGCACCATAGTGCCAATCGCGGCAAAATGGTATGTTTTCGTGAGGCCACGAAGACGTGCGCAGACCAATTTCGTGACATCACGAAATTGGTCTTGTGCGGCGAACATCCCGGTGACGTTACCGAGATGGCGGTATGTAGTGCTTGCCATAGTAATCTCCTTACTGCTTTTCCAGCGCCGCCCGGGCGCGGTCAAAGAAAAACTGAATCACGGCGCCGATAGTCTCATCGGTGACGGCCCAGCTGATGAGTCTGCCCCACTTGCTGGCGTTGAGGGCCATACGAAGCATCTTGACGACCCACGCCTTTCGCTCTGCGCCCCGCTTTGTCCCCTGAATCTCCTGCTCTGCCCGCTCGATGAGGTCAAGCACCAGCGGCTTTACCGCTGCGCCATAGCCCAGGCGGATGCAGCCCAGGGCGTAAAAGATGAAGCCGCCCAGCATCAGAACTGCCGCCACCGGGGCAGGGATAAGGTCAAAAAGCTTAGTTGCCAGTGCTACCATGATTGGTCACTCCTTTTAACAGATAGTTGTCGATGTCGGCGCGGCTCTTCTGCATCCCCTCGCGGTTGTTTCCGGACAACTGCGCATCCAGAAGGTTGCGCACCCCGTCGAGGGTCAGACGGCTCACCTCGTCGATTTCGTCAAAGCGGCGCAGGTCGCGGGCAAGGGCCTGCGTGTGTTGGAACTGAACCTGCTCCAAGGTGCCGATGCGCTTGTCCATCTCATCCAGCCGCTTGTTCTGCGCATTGTCCGGCTCCTGCGCCTTTTTGATGTACTTGTGGATGATTTCCAGCACCTTGTCGATAGTGATGGCCGCAGCACACAGGCTGCCCAGGATGCCCAGCACCCACAGCAAAGCTTCTTTTTCGGTCATTTGCCCTCCCGGAGACGGGTCAGACCCTTCTTTCTGATGATACGGGGGTAGTTGAGGGTGGTCACATTGAGGTCAATGTTGCCGGAGATGCCCGGCACGCTGCCCTTGCTGGTGTGCTGGTGAGCGTTGTAGTTAAACGTCACGTTGGGCGTCTTGCCGGTGTAGTCGGCAAGCCACACGTCATAGGGCTGCAAAGCTGCGCCATCCACATAGAGATGTGCTTTTGCAAAGCTGGTGTAGGTGTACAGCTGGGCGTAAAAGCCCATCTGCTCCACCTCGTGCAGGGCGTAGGCGGTCAGGTCGGTCAGGCTCTGCTTGTCCAGACTGGTGAGCCGGTTGTCTTCCACGTCCACTGCCACCGGCAGGGTCAGTTCTTTGCCGTACACCGCCTGACGCAGCAGGGCAAGCTCTGCATCGGCCATCGCCTCGCTGGTGGCGTAGGTGTAGTAGTAGACGCCCACGTCCAGCCCGGCAGCCCGGGCGTTGCGGTAGTTGGTCTCAAAGGTCGGGTCGATATACAGGCCGTCTGCCCGCTTGGAGAGCTTGTGATTGGTGCTCACGGTCTTGAGCATTGCTCCCTTGTAGCCCGCCGCTGCCACCTGCGCCCAGTCGATAAGGCCCTGATACCGGGACACGTCGATGTACCGGTAGGGCGGGCCTCCCTCCCAGCCGGTGACGGCCTCTGCCTTGGGGGCCTGAGGCGTAGGCTCAGGTTCACCGGTGTCCTGCTCGTCCCCCGGGCCAAAGATGGCCCGTACCAGCTTTTCCAACAGTTCCAGCAGCTTACCCATCGTAGTCCTCCCCCGTGATCTCCTTGTATTGCTCAGGGTTGATCTCGCCGTCGGCTACCCGTTTGGCCAGCTCCCGCTTGACCCCGGCGCGGCGGCTTGCGGGCATCTCTTCCCACGCCTTGGTGCCTGCGACCAGTCTGTTTGCCCAAATTTTATCCATATGCTACCTCCTTACTTGTTGTTGATAGCGGCATCCAGCTCGCACAGCGAGTCCTCAATAGTCGCCAGCCGCTCCTGTGATTCCGCATCCTGCTCACACATGGCGTCCTCGATCCCCGCCACGAGGCCGGGCAGCTCCCTGAGCATCCGCTCCTCTTCCAGCTTTTTGTGGAGTTCTTTCAGGCTCTTATCCATCTTGCAAAGACTCATCCGATCACACCTCCGATCATGGTCAGTGTCCCCCCGGTTCCGCTTTCGCCCCGAGCAATCGTCACCTTGTAATTGAATGCAAAGCCCCGGGCGGCGGTCTTGTTGGTAAAGGCGTGGTGTGCAAAGGCCCGGCTCTCGCCGCGCTGGATGTCGGTGCAGTTCTCCCACACGGGGGCATCGTCCCGTGCGTTGTTGCTCAGCTCCACGGTCATGCTCAGGTCTGCCGGAAAACTGCCCTCCAGCGTCATGGCGGCCACGGTGATGGTATCGTCCGCCGTCATGGGGGCGGTCAGGCTCACCTTGGCACCGGTGACGTTTTTGGTAAAGGTGATGCTTTTAGTGGCGGTCATAATGCCATTGTCCACTTCCAGCGTAATGGTATGGGCTCCGTTCAGTATCTGCTGGTAGCCTACCTTTTCGGCCAGCCAGTCCACGGTCAGGGCGGTTCCAGGGGCCACATCCGTCCGGGTCTGCTTTACCTCTCCGTCCAGCTTCTCGGTTACTGTAAGCGTCCCTGTGCTGGTGTCTGTCGCCGTATATGCAACTGTAAATGGGGCATTCTGCTCTCCCAGGTCAGTTGCGTCTGTGGTGATGCCGGGGATGGTGCCTACCATGCCGTTGCTGGCTACGCCTAAGTCGGGGTTTAATATAAATGCCGGACGGACACCGTGATAATCTTTCGGCCATGCACTGGATATTGACCCACTTGCATTGATAACACGCTGATTATCGCCGCGAGTATAGTCTCGTATCCACCAATCACTCTTCGAGCCGTTATAATATGCAACTCGTTTCGAATACGAGCTATCAGAACTGCTCGGGCCATCACTGAAATATGCGAGCTTTCTCAACCCTGGAATAATATAAGATGTTCCGACTTCCGTTCCAGCGAGAGGGAATATCTTACAATTTACGAAGTTGTCACTCTCATCATATCCATCACATAAATAAACTTCTCGTATATTAGAGCGAATCTGCTCATTGATTGCTGTGAAAAAAGTATTATTTAGATATGAATACAAGTTCGTTTCCGAGAAACGAAAACCACGATATGCAGTATAGTCATAGCAGCGTTCATTTGACCATATACCCCATAGTAGAACCCACGTTCCATCAAAGTCATTATTACCGGAACCCGGGCTCCCCTGCTGCACGATCAAAAACTCAGTCGGCGTGCCGTTCACCTTGATCTTTACGGTGCTGCCCACCGCCATATCACCAAGTCTTGTTGCCATAGTCTATCCTCCTCAAAAATCCACCCTCGACGCCTTCTTGTTCCACACACCCGTCAGCTCTACGCCGTCAAGCGTGTCAAAGGCCGAAACAAAGCTGATGCCGCTCACGTCCATGCCCTGCACCAACTCCAACAGCTTGATGCGCACGCCGGTGGCCGCAGCGTCCGCCGCCGCGCCGGAGACGGTCAGGGTGGGGTCGGTGGTGACGCGGCCCTCGGTCTCCTTGGCAAACTGCTCTGCCCGCTTGGCGGACGCTGCAGCGGCAGCTTTGGAGCTTTCGGCGGCCTCGGCCTGCTGTGTGGCAGTCTCGGCCCGCTGCGTGGCAATGCCCGCCTGCTGTTCTGCGGTCCGGGAAGAGGCAGCGGCTGCATCCTTGGCCTCGGCGGCAGCTCCGGCGCTGGCTGCGGCCTCTTCTGCCTTTTGGGTGGCGGTGGAGGCAAAGCCCTCCACATACTCAAGGCTCTCAGCCATAGCCTCCCGCACCTCGACGCCCCGCTTTGCCGTGCGGACGTCGTTGATGTTTTCTTCGAAAGTTTTGTTCACAGGCTCTTTACCTCCGTAGGCTCGTCATAGATGACGTCCTCATCAAAATAAAAATCGTCCCACAGCCAGTCTGCGCCCGCGTAGGCGGTGGCATTGTACTTGTAGGGATTGCAGGTGCCGGTGATGGAAAATGTGCCGGTATGCCGGTCTCTGCTCTGGGGCGACACTATCCACAGACCCATCCAGAAGTTGGCCGGGTCTTCGTCCAGTACGCAGCGCAGCCACTGCCCCTGCAAGGCGTTTTCGAGGGCGCTCTGCACCTTGCGGCGCTCATCCGGCGGAGCCTTACATTTGAGGTCAAGCCGGATGGTGCGCTGGAGGTAGTGTACTTTGCCGTCCACAGCCCGGGTGAGGTCGAGCAGGAAATCGCCGCCCGGCACCTGCACAAGCTTTTTGTCCGGCTCTGCGTTGGAGATGAGCGGGCTGCCAACCAACAGATAAAGGCCGAGGTCATTCAAGGTGTGCAGAGAGCCGATTTTTGCCCCCATGAGCTTACCCATAAAAATCACGCTCCTTTACATAAAGCCCTGCAGCGCCTCCGGGCGGCAGGCCGTATCATCCTGCACCCATGCGCCTGCCGCCGTCTGTCGGTATCCGCTGCCAAAGGTCACACCGCTTTTGGACGCCGTGACGTCCCGCCGCTGGGCCAGAGCGCCGGGGAAGAGGATGGAGTAGGTCTTGCCGTTCACCGGCAGCACCGCAAAGGCCCGGCCCCTGCCCCCGGCGGCAGCCCACGCCGCGGCGTCGCCGTCGTAGGTGAGCAGCACCGCCGCATAGCCGGAGAGGTCTACGCTCGTGGTCTGGGCCGCAAAGGTGGAGCCAGACCAGCTTTGCAGCTCGGTGCCGTTTTTCACACCGGAGAAGGTCAGGCCGTCCGTCCCGAAATGGATGTTGGCCGTGATGCTGGCATGGCCGACGGTCATGCCGGAGGCGGGGGCATAGTCGATGAAATCGCTGGCCGTCTTGCCTGCCTGTGTGGTGTCTATCTGCGTTGTACCTGCATACCGGCTGGTGGATGACGTCTTTTCGGAGAGCTCGTTAGTCACGCCCAGATTTGCCACGGCCCGGTCGGTGAGGGTGCGCCGGGTCATGCCAAAGGTGTACTCCTTTTTCTCCGGGTGGTCGAGCGGCTCCACCAGCTTGGTGCAGAGCATGATCACGTCGATGCTGTGAGGCTTGCTGATGATATGGGCAAAGCTGGCAAAGGTCAGCCGCTCGGTATCATAGCCCGCATCCACAAGGTCAACGGCCTTGACCTCATAGCTCATGGTCATGAGGTCGTTCTTTTCCAGGTCCTGCACCGCGGCGGCAAAGGTGGCGTCGCTGCTGTCCGTGTCAAACTCCCTGATCTTGGAGACCACGCCGAACTTTTTTATGGCCTCGTCGTTCTGTATCCACCCGTACTCCCGATTCCAGCTGTAACCCTTCTTCGGGAGGTACTTGTCCACGGCGCTCTGGCTCGTGCCGTTGATGCCGTAGCGCTCTTCGTGGGTGCCGGTCGTCACAGTAGTCGAGCCCCACTTGAACCAGAGGAATTTGTACTTCCACTGGGTCTTGGTCTCTTCGACAGTGTGCTTGTTGCCCATCGGCCAGATGCGGGTAAAAAGGTCGTTGGTGTCGGTCTTTTCGGTAAAATCCAGCAGATTCACGCCATATTCGATGTTCTGGGCGGTCTGCCGGTCAGCCTCGTATGCCTGGTCGCAGTAGTTGAGCACGTTCATGCCGGTGGTGGAGTTATAGGTGCAGTAAGCGTAGCCGCCGTAGGTCTTGAGCACCATTTTGCTGATGATGTCCCATGTGCTGCCGTAGTCCTCGCCCACGCCGTACTGGTTGCGGTCGCCGTAGCTCACCACAAGGCCGCCGAGGGCGGCAGTCACTCTGCCCAGCTCAAACTTTTTCATCTTGTCGTAGCTGGTCTGCTCTTCGTAGCCATCGCCGCCTGAGATCTGGGAGTTGTGGGCTTTGATGAGGTATTCCAAAAAATCCCTCAGCTTGCCCTCGTAGTTGAAAGGTGTAATGCAGCTGTCATTAAAATAGCTGAGAGCTCCCTCGCAGTAGATGACCCGGCGGTTGAGCCAGTCGGCTTCGTGGCTGAGCACCCGGCCCCGCCATATCTCCTTGCCGTCCTGATGCACCGCCACAGCGGTAGACATCTTCTGCATGGATTCATAGCAGGGGTGGGTGCGCAGCATGGTAAAAGTAAGGCTGCCGCCCTTGCTCACCTCGCGGGTAAGCTTGGGCGACAGCACCACAGCCTGCCGGTTTCCCGGCTGATAGACGGTCAGCTTGTTTTCGGGGTCGCCGTAGGGATACGCAAAAATCTCGTACATCTCAGTTCCCCCTTTCTGCAAGCATCTGGATATGACCCAGCTGGTCGTTCATGCCGGGGGCGAGAGCGCCTACAATGGTACCGTCGTCCAGCACGATCTGCTGATTTGCCACGTCGGGCAGATACTGCTCCACTACGGTGCTCAGCTTTGCAAGCTGAGCCTGTATCTCCGCCTGATACTTGGGAACGGAATTGTTGTTGGGGTTGTAGGTAAAGGGGTCGCTGCGGTAGTCGTAGCCCGCAAAAGCCCGCTCATTGCCGTACCAGTAGGCATCCTGAATGTCCAGATAGCTCATGGCACCAGACGAAGCGCTTTCTGCTGCAGCAGACGAAGACGAGGACTTTTTGCCAAACTTTTTGCCGAAAAAGTAGCTGATCCAGCCGATGGGGCCGGTGGCCGCCAGAAGCGCGCCTGATAGGAGCTTGCTTCCCAGAGAGCGCTCTTCGCCGGAATCCTCGCGGGCGCGGGCGTTCTGGCCCATTTTGAAGCCTACAACGCCATTCGCGATGACAGCCAGCACAGCAAGGCACTCCGGGAAGAAGGAGGCCGCTCCGCCCGCTGCGGATGCAATGGCCTGCCCGGCCCCGGCTTCACCGGCAGCCGCCGCAGCCTTCGTACCGCCGCCGAACAGCTTGATGATGCTGCTGACGATGCCGCCGGAGCCTCCGGTGCCGGAAAGGCCCTTCATGGCGGCGGCAAAGCTCTGCACTTCTTTTGTGGAGCCGTTGACCGCCGGGGTGATGCCGTTGCTGAAGAGGTCTGCAATGCTCTGCAGCGCCCCCTGAATGCCGCCCTGCGCGTAGTGCTCATTGATGGCGGTCATTGCATCGTCTGCCCATTTCAGGATGGTGTTGCGCTGCTCTTGCGTCACCTGCCCGAAAATGACCTTTACCACATCTCCGGCGATGGCCTTGCCGTCTTTGTTCTTGATGTCGGTAAAGAGAGACTTCACCAGCCCGAAAATGCCTTTGTCAGACTGCCCCTGAATCTCAGAGATGTACTTTTCGGTGCGGGAAAGCGCAGCCTGGATGCTTTTTTCGGCCTCTTCGGTGTCAACCTTGGTGTTCTGGAGCACACCGTCGATATAGGTGTTGATGGTCTTGGTGGTCCGGGCCACGCCATCGACGATGTTTTCTTCGGTTTTGGTCTCGGTGGTCTTGATGTGCTCGGTGCCATCGGCGTACTTTTCTGTGACTTCCTGAATCGCTGTGGTCACGCCGCCCTCCACCTTGCTTGTGGTGCGGGTCAGGGTGGCCGCCAGCGTTTTCGACATATCGTCGTACGTCTTTGTGGTTTTGGTCACCACGCCGTTGACCCTGGTCTCCACCTGTTTATAGGTGGTCTCGATGCCGTTGACCATCTCCTTGCCGGTCGTGGTGGTGGTCTCGGTGATGCGGTCTTTGATGCTTCCAGCGCTGTCCTTGACCTTTTCGGTGAGAGTCTGGATGCTGGTGGTCACGGTACCGAGGGCATTCTGAGCGGTAGTCGTAGCCGTTCTGGAGATGGACGAAATGACCGTTTCGGTGGTGGACTTTGAGCCAGGCTTGCCGCTGGAAGAGCTCCCACCGCTGCCGCCGGTGGGGATGGAGCTGCCACCGGAGCCAGCGGCAGCAGCAAGCTCAGCCTGCCGCTCAGACCAGCTCTTGTTGCTGATGCCAACGCCATTTAGCGCTGCCTGCCTGCGGCGGTCGCGGGAGTTCTGCTGGTCCAACGCTGCGGCATACTCTTCTTCGCTGCTATACGCAAAGTTGGGGACGGTACGAGAATTGATGATGTAAGAAATGCGAGTAAGCGCCGAGTTTGCTTTTTCTTTTATGCGGTCAAGCGCTTGACCAACTTCATTGAGCGGTTCAATCGTGGAAAGAGCAGCTCCGGCCATTCCCCACCAGCCATCTTGCTTATAGGCTTCAATAGCGGCCACGGTCATCTCGTTGAGCTTTGATATGACGCTTCCTACTGCGTCAGACAAACCTCCTGTCATAAGACCCGCCAGCTGGCTCACGTTATCTTTCAACGTGGATACCCGGCCATTCATGGTCTGGCTTTGGGTGTCCATGGCGTTGTAGTATCGCCCGCCCTCTTCGCTGGCCGCGATAAGGGCCTGCGACAGCAAATCATAGCTGATGGTCATCTTCTGGACTTCCTGCACCGTTTTCCCGGTGTAGTCGGCCAAAACCTGATAGATATTGATGCCCGCATAGGCAAACTGCTTGATGTCGATAGCGGACGCCTTGCCCACGTTGGCGATCTGCTGCAGGTTGGCCGCCATCCGGGACAGCTCTGCATTGCCGCCGCCGGCGGCGTATACAGCGTCGCCCAGCGCCATGATGACCTTGCGGGAGTAGTTCGCGTTTTCACCGGCGCTGATGAGCAGCTGGTTGGCCTGTGTCAGGCTCGCCACGTTAAGGGGCGTCCGCGCAGCATCCTCCTGGATGGCTGCTATCGCCTGTTGGGCGGCCTCAGCGCTTCCCAGCATGTTGGTAAAGCCGGTGGTGTAGCTTTCCAGCTGAGCGTTGTACTTGATGCCGGTCTGGATAAAATCTTTGCCCGCAGACAGAGCCATGGAGCTTACTTTGGAGATGATCCCGGTAAGCAGGTTGGCTTTGGTGATGGCTCCGGTAAGAGACTGGCCAGACCCGGAGGCAGACTCTCCAAAGCTGTTCATATACTCTTCTGCCGTCCTCAGCCCTTGTGCTGTGGCACTAAGCTGGGCCCGCGCTTCCTTTAGTTTCTGGGCAAAAGCCTTGGTCTCCTCGGATGTCGCCCCGGTCTCTTTCCTAGATTTCTGGTAGGCTGCCGTAAGGTGGATGACTTCACTATACAGCCGGTTGTAATCCGTCATCATGGTGGAGACTGCGGCCTTGGTCTGTGCCTTTGCCTCCTCCACGCCCTGCCGGTAAGCGCTATCGTCCAGCCCAAGAGTTGCGCTCAATTCAAAAAGTTTCAGGTTCCATCACCTCCTCCGCACAGCTCTTCCAGAGCTTTTGCATTTTCGGCGGTGATCTGCTCCGCCGTGCGGGTGTCTTCTTTGGTGTGCAGCAGGGGGAAATGCCTGGATGCAAGCCCGGAGTAAAGGGGCTGGATGCCGAGATACTGCCCGATGGCGTCGGCCACATAGTCCCGGAAAAGCTGTGCCTCCTGATGCCTGCGCACCTCGGCGCGAATATGCTCCATGATGTACGACTTGCCCAGCAGCCGGAGCATATCCAGCCGGATGGTGGATACCAGCCGCCGGTAGCCGTCCGCGCCGATCACATCAAGGACTGAAAAAAATCCATGAAATCCACGTCCCGGAGCGCCCGGCTCATGGCGGAGGCCAGCACCCGGGTAGGCGGCTGCTCCTCGTTATTGTCCAGCACCACGAACAGGGGCAGGATGCCGAGGGTGAGGTCTGCCTTGTCCGTGTAAAGCAGCTTGGTCATGTCCACGGCGTTTTTGTTAGCCTGCGCCCGGCGCTTTTCCAGCCGCTCTGCGTCCGTCTCCGTGCCGGTCAGCTCCGGCTCGCGGCCCAGAATGTCCATCACGCCGGAGTCTGCCACGTACTTTTTATAAGCCTGCGCACACTCATAGGTGCGCTTGAGGTATTCGGTGCCGTCGAGATCGATGATGTTGCGCATATGTCCTCCTTAGTCCCCGGTCGGGGCCTTGACGATCGAGTAAAATTCCATGGGGGCTTTAGTGGGGTTTTCCAAGTCAGCGTAGCCGGTGAGGGTGATCTGCATGGAGCCGCCGCCGCGGTGAGCTGTCTTGAGGCTCAGACCGCCGGAAGAAAGGGCGTTGAAAATTTTGCAAACCAGAAAGCCGCCGCCGATCATAGGGCCAACCCAGTACAGCTCCCTGTAGTCCTCCAGAGCTGCCTCGATGCGGGGGACCACATGGGTGGGGTCGTCCGCGTCGATGTCAGCCGTGCCGATGGCCAGCTTGAGCACATCGGGGCTTGCGTTGGGAGTGGTAAAAGCGATGGTGGCGGTGGTTCCGGTGACCTCATTGCCCTGCTTGGTGTTGGTGGGCGCGTTGTCGATGTCGGCCAGCGTATCCTCCATGCTGTTGCTGTAGGAGATGGTCACGCCGCCCTGCGTGGCGCATACGACATTGGTGCTGTCGATTTTGGGAGCGGAAAGGTCAAATGTGGAAAGCAGATTGCCGGAGCCTTTCGGGATGCTCTTGAACGCATCCGGGGTCAGCACATTGACCGCGAACTTTTTTGCCAGAGTTTCAGGCATAAAGGATCCTTTCTCACGGGACAAGCCGTGTAAGCTCAAAATTGAGGTATTCGCACAGATAGCCCTCGGGCGGGTTGTCGAGCGGCTGCGCCCACGGGCTGCCTTTGCGCAAAAGAATAGCGCCGCCCTCGCATTCGATGGTCAAACCATCTGCAAGGGCCGCGCTTATCTTGTCTTCGGTTTGTAAAATAGGTGTCCGGCCTTTGGCACTCGAGTACCAAAGCCGGGCGTGGAAGGATGCCGTTTCGTTCCACCCGCCGGGGATGGTGGGCTTGTAGGTCAGATACGGCAGTGAAGCGGCAGGAGGGATGTTATCTTCCAGATAGCCCGGGACACCGAAGCCGTTAAAAAAAGCGTTCAGCGCCCGGTTGATGCTCTCAGACGGTCCCATTACGGCAGCACCGCCTTTTTGCACTTCACGGCCCGCAGACCCATGCCGGATTCTGCCGGAGCATCGCCCTCATCGGCTGCGCTCGTCACCTGAAATGTCTGCCCGTCGCTCACCCGCTTGATGTAGTCCGGGAAAGCCAGCGGCACACCGGTGTTGACCAGCAGCGTATAGGTGGACGCTGTAGCCGCCTGCTCTGCAACCTGAGCTTCCACGGTGGTGTCGTGGCGCTCCACGGCCTCAAACTCCGGGCCGTCCTTCCAGCCGGACACAAAGCCGCCAACACCGTCCGGCTCATAGCTGCGGGTCTGGAAACGGTATTTTTTGGTGAAGCTCTGCATCACGGTGGATGCAGCGAACGGATTGACCATGTCACATCTTCCTCCACTGATTGATTTCGGCCCGGAACTTGGTTTTGCCGTCTGCAGGCAGGCCGTCCGCGCCTGTAGCCATCGTGCCGGACCACCCGGCAAAGGACTGGGACACATACACGCCGCCGGCCGGGAGTGCCTTGTCATATGCGTCGATTTTTTCAGCCAGCGCCACAAAATCAGGCGGCACGCGCATGGGCTGCACCGTCCCGGTGAAGGTCTCGGCGGTCAGATCGCCGTCCCCGGCCTTGTGCACGCCGTCGTTGAAGATGGATCCGCATACAAGGAAATACTGCCCCGGAACTACCCCGGCGGGCACGGTATCCAGCTCAAAGGTGAACTCCCCGGCAATGGGGTCATCTGCCCGGTCAAAAAAATTGTGTGTGTAAACGCACAGCTCAGGGACGGTCATGCAAAGTCACCTCCGAATTTTTAGCCCAGAGAAAGCATCTGGCCGATGCGGATGTTCTCCAGCTTCATGCGGCGTTCCCAGTTCGCCTTTGCAGACAGCTCAGCATCCGTAGGAGATGCACCGCTGACGTTGTCCTGTTTGAAGCTCATGCCGTTGGGGTGGATAACTCGGCCCTCTTTGGTGTACAGCTTCTGGACGCCAGCCTTGTCCTCGGGGTCGTAATCGGTGTAATAGGGGTTTTCGTAGTTGGTTTTACGGCAACCAACGAAAGAACCCTCGCCGATGATGTATGTCTTGTAAGCATCGACCTGACCGCTGTTCCCCGTTACCTTGGTCGTGGTGTAAGCATCGTTTCGGATCACGACCATGCCGCCAATACGGGCCAGCGTTGCAGGCTGAGAAAGTGCGCCGGGTGTGGTGTACTTTTCAAATTCCACCAGATTTGCAGCCAGGTACTTTGCAAAAACGATGGAGTTCATCACCATCAAGCCGTTGGACATCTGTTTGTCTCCAAAAGCAGCCTGCTGGGCGTAGATCAGAGACTCCGGGGCAACCTTGCCATCGCCGATGGCAGTAATGTCATAGATGTGCTTCTTCAGGTCCGTAGTAGACAGAACAGCGTCCGTAATCTTCATGGTAACGTTCTGCCATACCTGCCGGTAGTAGTGTGCAACCTGATTTGCAATGTGCTGCATCGGGTCGGCTCCCGTCAGCTCTTTTGTGAAATCCTGAGATTTCCATGCCTTCATGCGCTGAATCAGCATAGTGGTCTGCTTGTTGCCAGAAATCTCGGTCGGGGTGTTGTTGGTCATGCCGTCGTTGTTCAGGGGAGCATCAGCAGTCGCATCCAGCTCGGTATAGAACGGGATGGTTGCCACATTGCCTTTTTCACCGATGAGACCCATGATAGAGGTGTCATCCTTGATGATGCCGGATGCCTCGATGCTGGTGTCGATGGTGTTCTGCTCGGCCATATAATCGCCGAAAACTTCCACATCAAACGGGAAACCGCCAAAAGTATCTGCCATAAAATGTCCTCACTTTCTTACTTTTTCCTCAGCTGCTGATACAGCTCAGGGTTTTCGTTTTTGAGCTTGATACGGGCATCAAGGCTCATTTTTGCGAAGTCCTCTTTGGAGACTCCGCTGTTGTTGGTGGGCGGAGTGTCCACCTTTGCGCCGGTGGTCGTGGTCGTAGCCACAAAGTCGCCCCATACGTCTTTCTGGCTGTCCATGAACTTCTTTGCGTCCTTGACCTTGCCGTTCTCGTCCAGCTCCAAAGCATCAATGTCCGCGCCGGTCATTTTTACAACGCGGTCAAAGTGCTTTTCCAGCACGCCATTGTCCTTCAGCAGCTGCTTGTATGCCGCTGCTTTCGTGGCCCGGGTGTCCTTCTGGGTCTGCTGGGCCTTGTAGTCGGTCAGCTCCTGTTCAGCGGCCTGCTTGCCGCCGTTGGCTGCGTCCCGGTCCTTCTCGGCCTGTGTGCGGGCTGCTTTTTCTGCATCCAGCTGGTCCTTGAGTTCGTCTGTCTCCTTGTGCAGGGCGTCCAGAATGGCTTTTGCCTTGTCATCGTTGGAGGTTTCGGGGTTCTCCAGAATCGTGCGGATGTCAGCTCTTTTGAGTGCCATGTGATAGTCCTTTCCGCCCATGCTCGGGCTGCCATGCTTGGCAATAAGGTTTAATTTTCCGGACGTGCTGCCGGTGTGGTGCCGCCTGTGGGGCTTGAACCCACGGCCCCCGGATTACAAATCCGGTGCTCTGCCAACCTGAGCTAAAGCGGCATAAAAAACGGCTGACGCTGTGCGCCAACCGCTGAGTATTAACTTTTTAGTCAAACTCGTAATTTTGAAATTTGAGGTTGTTTTTTAACGGGATGAGTGTCACATGAACATGCACATTTGATTCGCCAAGAACTTTATCACAAACTTTCTGAAGTTTGATTCTTGTATCGTCAATTTCGAAGCAAAGCCGTGTATTTGCTTCCTTATCATCCTCAATTTTCAGCTCTCGGATTTCGTTGGAAATTTCAAGTTGCCGAACTTCGCAAATTTTTGCTTTGTTTTGGAGCTTGAGCTGTTCCAAATGCAAGTTTTCGCGCTCGCTTTCCAGCTCCTCGATTCTGCTCATATTTAAGCCTCCTTGTTTCCTTCTTCTACTGCGATCTCTCGCAGTTCGTCAATATGATTTTCCACCGCCGGGCGGAGGAACGGGCGTGGGGCCATGCCCCGGGTAAAGTGCCACTTTCCGTTGAAGTCCTTCCAGACCCACGGCGTTTTTCGTCCGTTGCCCTTCTCGGCAAAGATGCCCGTGCCAAGCTCAACATAGACGCTGTAAAAGAGATTCGACCCGATGGTCACGGTCTTTTTGGCAAGGTCTACGGCGTAGGTCAGGCTTTGCTTGAGCACACCGCCCACATAGCCCTCTATGCCCGTGCTGTCTGCCGTGCCTGTAGGCACAAGCAGCTGGGCGTAGTCCTGCACCTTCATGCCCCAGATGGTCAGCACCCGCTCTGCCCATGAATCCAGCGCCTCATGCAGCTGCGGGGTGTTGTCGGTGAATTTGATGTTGTAGTTAAAGTTCATGCTATACTCCATGTATAACAAAACCCCGCCCCGGTGTGGGGCAGGGTATGTGATTCAGTTACAGGTACAGCAGCCGGAACGTCTCTCGGCCTTTGGGAGTGATAAGCGTCTGCACGCCGCTCCACTGGGTCTTGTCGTTCTTGGCTTCCTTGACCTCGAACAGGCCGTTGTTCTTGTCCTCTCGGGGCAGCAGTTTGCCTTTCTGGTCGCGGTAAAGGAATTTCTTTTCCAGCAGCCATGCCACAAAGGATTTGGGCTTGATGCCCAGCTCCTTGGCGGTCTCCCGAAAGTTGGTCAGCAGATTGCGGTCAACCAGTTCGTCGAAGTATTCGGCCTTGGGCTGCATGATCTGCTTCTCCACGGTGAGCTGACTGTTCTGTGCGGTCAGCTCACAAATGCGGGCTTCCCGGTCTGCAAGGGTCTTGTTTGCCACAAGCAGCGCCTTTGCCATCAGCTCTTCCGGGGTGAGCTGCTCCTGTCCGGCGATGTAACCGCCATTCTTGCGGATGGACGGCAGCACCTCGGAAGTCACCCACTTGCGGAACGGAGCCGCTTCCGGCTTGTCGCTGCGAAGGATGACATGGTAAAGGCCGGATTCGTTGACGGCGATAACTTGCTGAGTACCGCCAAGGGTGTCCACCTCAACCGACCCCCTTTCATCTGCATCCAAACGTGCCGCAGTATCACGGTATTTGGAAATGCCGAGGATGTTGCACACGTCCTTCAGGACAAACCACGGTTCGCCGCCCATCTCTACGGTGCGGACTTCGTTGGACTGGTAGTTGAAAATCTGAATGTTACTCATGCGTTTACCTCTTGTTCTGCAATTTGATAGTTAAGCACTTCGTCTACTTCCTTTTCCAACCCGGTAAGGGATGCGAACAGGGCCGTCAGCATGGAGCTGTACATCGGGGCTTCTCTCCAAATCTGGCTCACAAGCTCGCTGGTGCGCTCCCGCTTGATCATATCGGTCTTGTGCGTTTCATCAAACCAGTTGGCAAAGATGTTCAGTAGGTCGTGCATTACTCGGAGTTCGCCAGAAACAGCATCCAGTTCAAGCTCCACTTTCGTGATTTTTGGTGTGTTCATTGCTAAAACCTCACATTTTACTTGACAAATCGCTTATAAAAAAATAAAATGGAGGTGCAAGGGGCTTTTGTGGTTATTGGTCTCTGGCGTTTAGCGGTTCAGCGTTCCAGCGCTGGCCGCTTTTTTATATGCGTCAAATCGTGCCAACTGCTCGGCTCTGGTGAGCTTTGCAAACTCCTTGCTAGTCACGGAGCATCACCTCCTGGTATTTGCTCCCTTGCACCTCTGACCTCCTTCCCATGCATCTATTATACTACGATTTGCGTAATTCGTCAATACGTTTTTCGTAATTTCTACGAATATTTTTTACGCTTTGCGTATTGACTATTAACGGATGGCGTAGTATTATAGATGTAGGAAAAGAGGTGCTAGAAATGTCGATAAGCTATCACTTAAAGGCCTTGCTCGCAGACGCAAACATGACTCAAAAGGAACTCGCTGAAGCTACTGGGATTAGACCGCCTACCATATCAGCGGTCTGTCTTGGCACTATCAAGCAGTTCCCCGTTGGGGCGCTTGACAAAATTTGTGAGGTGCTTCATTGTCAGCCCGGCGATATACTGGAATATATCCCGGATGACCCGAACAAGCCACAAGCGGACGCTGAAACCGATGCCCTGCGTGCGGCTCTGCTCAACCAAATTAAAGGTCTGTGACCTTTAGGCTCTGCCGGGCGGCAGGGCCTTATTTTTATGTTTCATTTTCGTTCCTTTTTTCTCTTGCGCTCTTCCGCCCACCACATTTGTTCTTTCTCTTTGCCGCCCTTGGATTTATACCACTCGGTGTAATCCATAACGGGGGCGGTCTCTTTGGTCACATTGTCCCGCTGCATGGCGTTCTGTCGGGGATACTTGCCCAGAGCAGAGGACAGTACACAGCGGCAGTGGTAAACCATCTCCGGGGCGGCGCTGGGGTCGCCGGGGCGCTGAATCTCGTAGCCCATGACCTTGAACGGCTCGTCAAGCTCTGCCGTCTGCTGGTCAAGCAGGCGGTGCATCTCACGGGTGCGGTAATCGTGGGTGGAGTTCCACCGCTTTTTGACCTCGATTCCCAGGGCCTGGGCGTTGCGCATCTGCTGCAATGCCCCGGCGTTCTGAGCGCCTGTGAGTGCCGTGATGGCGTTGTTCATGGCCCAGTGGATCTCTGTATCAGCCATACCGTTTACGGCCTGCACAGCGATGTCGTGGACGCTTTTGCCCTGCACGATGCCCTGCATGACATAGCGGTTGAACACCCGGGCGTCATAGGTGCGGTTGCTCTCGCTCTTGATGCGCTTGTTTGGCACCATGCGGGGGTTCTCCTTCAGCAGGAGCTTGACTGCTTCGGTATTGTATAGGGTCAGCCCGAACGTCACGCCTGCGGCCTGTTCTAACTCGTAGAAAGCCCAGTTTGCGCCAAAGGAAAAGATGTTGTATTGCTCGTCCCGGGCAAGCTTGTAGGCCGTCTCTTGGGCTGTGGTGCAGGTCTGCGTGATGCCGTCCAGCTTCTGGCGCATCAAATCGGACTGAAAGACCTGATTTTGCAGCCAGATGCGGTAATCCTCTTCGGTGATCTCGCCTGAATCCAGCTGCGCCCGCTTGCGTTCGTCCAACGCTCGGTACTTTTCCAGAAACTTGGTGAGCTGCTCGGTCATCTCCCGGCGGGCAGTGCCGTATACCCGCAAAATGCGGCGGCGCAGCCTGTTCAGCTGCCGGGTGGAAATGCGGTCACGGTCAGAAATCATGTTTCATCACCGTTGTCATCCTCGTCATTGTCCACGGTCTCCCGCTCTGCGCTCTCCGCCATCAGCGCCGCCTTGGCCTTTTCCTTTTGCTCCGGGGTCAGGTTTGGCAGCAGGTCAATGGCCATGTCCTGCCCGATGATGGGTGCCTCAGAAATCACCGTTGCGACCTGCTCAGCTGTGTTGGTAATCTTGCTGCGGTTGAATGCCGGCATAGCGTTGTCAAAGCCAGCCAGTGCGCAGATCTGCCGGATGAACGGCTTGATCTGTGCCTCGAAATCGTCCGCGTTCTGGTTCAGGGGCTCATAGGCCGCATCCAGATGGTCGTTGGTGCTGTCCGCGCTGACGCAGTGCACGTCCAGACCGCCGAAGTCCTCATATACCCGGGTGTGGAGCAGCTCCAACAGAGCCTGCCGGGCCGTCACAGGGATCTCGGTGGTATAGGGGGTGATCTTGCCGCCCTCGCTAGTGTCTGCGCCTGCAATGTGGTACAGATTCAGCTTGACAAGAAACTCCTGCAGCTCGCCATCGGTCATGCCGTTGAAGTTCTCGCACAGCCAGTAGATCTGCGAAAAGTCTTGCAAGTCATTGCAGAAGCCGGACATCACCAGATCGGTGTTGTCAATGTAAGCTTTCAGCCCCACAAGGGTGCTCTGGTGCAGGTCGGAGCCCCACAGCGGCACAATGGGAAGAGCGCTGTAGTTTTCGCCCTCCACGCTTTCCAGCCCGCCGCCGGGTGTGGTGACGGTCACGCTCTTGTATGCCTGCTTCGGCGTTGTCTCCTGCATCACATTGCCGATTTTGCTTTCCGTATACTCGGTAAAGCCGTCCAGCTCGTACAGGATATAGTGCATATCCGTGTCCGGGTTCAACCGCCAAAAGCGCACACCCGCCTGCAAAAGGCCTGTTTTTTCATCGTACAGGGGCGCGAACTCGGTCAGCTTGAAAATCACCAGATGGTCGTTGTTCCAGAATCCGAAGCTCTCACCGTGGATCAGGGCGAAATATCCGGCTTTCTGGATCTGCTCGTCAAAGTTCTGCCCAAGCTTGCCCTTGTCCACGCCATCGTCCGCAAAGACCACGCCGTTTCCGAGGGAGTATGTGGCTCTCTGCTTGTTGAGCCGCCGGAAAAGATTACTCTTGACCATATCGGGGTGCAGGACATCCTGCTTTGTGTTTTTGGACAGGCGTTTCAGCATCAAAGCGTAAGCCTGCGCGAAGCGTTCAGCCCCCGGGTTTTTCTGGGCGTCATACAGGTCAGCGTCCAGCGCCATCCTGTAAGGGCCGGAAGCGCAGTGCTGCTGCACGAACCGCCGGACAAAATCAGGCTGCTCCCCGGCGGCCTGCGCCTGCTGAAAGGTCTGGAATGTGTATACAGTGCTCAAAATCAATCCCTCAGTTTCACAAGGCGCTTCGTGCGCACAAAATATCGGATGGCGTCCATACAGTGGTCGTTGACCTTCAGCACGGTGTCGTCTTTATCTGGATCCCAAGCGTATACGCCGAACTCTTCCAGCGTGTGCTTGCAGTCTTTGTAGATCTTCAGCCGCCCGGTCTGCAGCATGGTCTGCACGTCCAGAATGCCGCTCAGAACGTCGTTGTTTGCCGGGGTCTGGGTGAAGCCGTTCTTGCGCAGCTCTGTGATCAGGGGCAGGGCAGAGGGGTCAACGATGATCCTCTCCGGCTTGAGTCCGTTCAGCCACGCCTTGAGGTCTGTGACGTACTCGCCCACGGTCTTTTGCCGCTTCTGCTCGCGCCCGCTGTAGTAGTACTCCCGGGTGACGATCCAGCAGTCTGCCTCGGTCTGCTTCTGGATCAGGAGAAAAACCGTTGCATTCTGGGTTCCAAAGTCGCACGCCACATAGGCGCCCTTTGGTGACAGCTCCGGCAACTTGTCGATGATATGTTTTTGTCGGTCGAACATATCGTAGACAAGGCCCTCAGCCACCGTCCACAGGCCCAGAATGTAGCGCTGATAGAAAACGCCGCTGTACTGGCTGCGGTAGCGCTCTTTGATGTCCTCGGAAAGTGACAGATTGTCGTCCATCGTAAAGTGGAGATACATCATCTTGCGGGAGCGGCATTTCCGCACCCACTCCAGATAGAACCAGTGCTGTGGGCTGCCCGGGTTGCAGTTGAACCAGAACTTCGACCCGGTGACAGAGCAACGGGCCGTGGCCTGGTTGACAAAGCTCTGCGGCATCAGGGCCACCTCGTCAAAGAATGCCCCGGCCAGCGTGATGCCCTGGATCAGGTCTTGGCTGCTCTCGTCCTTGCCGCCGAAAAAGTAAAACTCGTTGATTCTGCCGCCCTTGCTGACGGTCATGCAGTTTTCTGCCCGATGCTCCTTGACGTTGTAGCCACGGGCCGCAAGCTGCTGCTTGAGCGTACCAAGCACGTTGCGCCGGAAGCTGGCAATAGTTTTGCCGCACATGGCAAACTGCTGCCCGCTGTAGCAGGTCATGGCCCACTGGACAAAAGAAAAGCTCATGGCAAAGGTCTTGCCCGAACGGATGGCGCCATCGGCAATGATGCCGTTGTAGCCGCTGTATGCGCTCTGCGGCGTCCACCAGCTCAGGACCTGCTTTTGCCGCTGGCTGAGGGCTTTCCAGCGAAAACCGTTACTTTTCCGCATTGTCGTCCTCTTCCTCTGGCAGCATATCCACGTCGTCCGGCGGGCTGATGTCTGCGGCAGCGTTCAATGCCTTTATCAAACCATCATCGTGACGCTCTTCCTGCTCTGCTTCTTTTGGCTTATCGCTCCAACCAAAATTAACTTGCAGACTGAATCTTGCGCCGCCGTTTCCGTCGCGATCATAGAGCCGTTCTTCGGCGTATCTCTCGCATCGAAGCTTCGCGCGCGTTATCGTGTCAGAAAACTCAGCCTTTCCTTGATAGTCAATCAAAGATTGCCGAGACTTAAACCCCAACGCCAAAGCTAGACCGGTGACCGTTTCTGGGCGTTCGTCGATTTTTATCACGTTTCCGTATTTGTCCAAAACAGGCTTTCCGGTTTCGTCTTCTAGGACGCTCCCTTCACAGCTTTTGAAGAACTCTTCGATTTTTTTCTCAAGTTCTTCTTTGCTCTCAAAGACGGGCGGTCTGCCTATCCTTTTGTTTTTGCTGTAGGCCACCGCCACCACCTCTCTAAACTCACGCAAAAGAAAAACCGCCCGGAAATCCGAACGGTCAAAATATCGAATGTGCCGCTTGCAGGGCTCGAACCTGCACACGTCCGGTTATGAGCCGGATGCTCTGGCCGACTGAGCTAAAGCGGCATAAGAAAAACCAGCTTTGCTGCATGGAGCTCATCATACAAAAAGCTGGTTTTTAATCGTATTGTATCAGCAGCGGTTAATCCGCACGGATAGCAGGCCGTGCTCCTTGGATACAGCCACGGCCTCCGATCTCTGCCCGAGGCTCGCGTTTTGTGTGGTCTGCACGGAAACCGAAACGCCGCGCATAGCGCACAAAGTGGCTTTCTTTGTTGCTGATCGGTAAGGCCGAGAGGACAAGGCCAGCGCCGAGACGCGTCAAAAACTTTGCCATGTCGCAAATCAGTTCTTTCAAGCACTCAAACATTTGTATGCTTCCTCTCCAAAAGTGTCCACAGTGGACACTCTAAAATCACGCTAGCCGCCAGCCGGATTTGAACCAGCACCCACGGAATGGATGTGCGCAGTGGTTGGCTGTGCAGTGATGTTCCCGTGGTATCACCAATGTTGTCCCGCCTTAAATGGGCGGCGCTCTGCCAGTTGAGCTATGACGGCATATAAGCAGCACCCGTGCATTCAGTTTGACGGACAGGCATAAAACGGTGGGGGCTGCTGCACCCGGAACTTTCGCGGCCGGATGCCCCGCTATTGCACTCCCCGCTCTCGTCAGATCATGCAAGCACTCCCGGCAGGACTCGAACCTGCAACATGCGGTTTTGGAGACCGCCGCTCTACCACTTGAGCTACCGGAGTATAAAACACCGCCCTTGGACTCGAACCAGCCAGCAATATCTCAGCTGACACGCGCTCCGTACTGCGCTCAGGCGGCCATATAAAACAGCCCTGGTTCTCCGCCAGGGCTGTTGTTTGACGCACATCCCGTCGGGAAGTCTACTTACACCCTCGGGGATTCAAAGCTCTCTCGTGGCACGGGAGGTTAAGCGTGCAGCTTTGTGGGGGATGAGTCCATGCGCCATACGGTGCGAGGTTACGGAGTCGAACCGTTCCACAAAACTGCCAGCCCCGTTATGTGGCTTCCCAAACCTCGCATAGAAGCAGCCCGCAAAACGGTGAAGGAGAACAGGAAAGCATGAAAACCTGTCACAAGGAAGGAACCGTTTCGGAGGCTGCGTGGCAAGCGGCTACCGCTTAGCGCTGAACCGCTTATTAGAATTTTACATCCAAGCTTGCAGACTTGAAAAGAGCTGACCCCTTCCAAAATCACGCTGTGTTTTCTTGTGCATGTTGTACACTTTGCACGTCAGAAAACTCGTCCCATATCTCGGCCAGGGCCATACATCCGCGTTTGATTCGCCGGTAGACCACATCTGCCCCGCACACGCCGACTTCTTTTGCGATTTCCTTGTGAGATTTTCCTATGACATAGTGCTCGAAAATCGCTTCGGCGCATTCCGGCTCGGCCATCAGGCAGTATGCCCTCCGGGTGGCCTCAACACGCAAATTGCACAGGTCCGTCTCCATCCTCTGAAGTTGTCGGCGCTCGGTGTCCAGCTGCTCTACAGCAAAGCCCACCTTGTCCCCATTGCCACCACCTGCAGGCATCCCGCTCAGGCTCTGGGTGCATTTTTCGGCCACGTCCCGGATGCGCTGTATTTTTTGCTTCTGGGCTTCGATATCCGCCGCAAGGTCCCGGCACTGCTGAAACCACGCCTTGACGGTGCGGTAATCCACGCCGCTGTCAGGCTTTGGTGTGTCGGTGTCAAGCGTCCACGTTTGGGTCATTTTCGTCCTCCTTTTCTTCGATTTCGTCGCCCCACGCATCCCAACCAGGCACACGTTGACGGGCAAAAAGTTCAATGCGTGGCACATCCCCCAGCAAATCAACAATGCGCCGCCGTGTTTCTTCTGGTTTTACGCTGTGCGCTTGGATAGGTTCCTCAATAACCTGCCGCACGGAGTGGCTTTTTATCTGCTTTTTTGCGCAAAAGTCATGCGAAACACCCAACAGACAAATTCCTGCGTTTGCTCTGGTGTACGCACCCATCCCAACGAAGTTTTTTCCGCATTTGTATTTTTTCACCCAAACAAAAGCAGCGGTTTTGTAAGTGAACCCCCAAGCATCCATAACTAGAAGTGCATCCGGGAGTGTGGGAAATGTTGCCCACATGAATAATAGGCATCCACCCCCCGCAAGCTGTTGGACAGGCAGAGCGCAAATATCATCGGTGGTCATAGTTTTGTAATGCTGGGCTGCGTACCCTTGTTTTTTACCAGCCGCTCCTTTTTGCAGATAGTTCCACGGTGGATCTGCGTATATGACGGAGTACTTTTTGTTTGGCAAGTCCATATCATCCCTCCATTTCCTCGATCCAGATCTCCACTCTGGGGTTTTGCTTGTCGTAGTCCACCCGGCTGCCATCGTGGGCGGCGACGATCTTGCTGTTGTCGTCTTCCAGCACGTGGGCTTTTACCAGAATGTCCGTGGTCGCCTCGATGAGGTTTGCCAGATCGACCCGGCGGGCGGTCTTCATGTAGTACACGCACTTCACGTTCACACGGGCAGAGATAGGGCTGCGCGGCCTTTTGATTTGCCGCAGGCAGTCCGTCTCATAATCCACGTAGGCAATGCTAGGGGCCACAAAGCGCCCGCCTGAGCGGCTTTTGAGGATGCGGGCAGAGTTCTTTTTGGTGCGAGGGTCACCGTAGAGGGTTAAGTGCATTTTTTTCGTTCCTCGCTGTTCCACTGCTTGAGTGTTGGTGCGTAATGCCCGCACGTCAAACAACAAAGTTCAGTCCCCGGGTCCGACAGCACTGTGAGCTTCGGATTAACTGACTTGATTTTCTTTCCCCATGCAATAAATCCACTCCCGCACTTTGGACAAGGAAGAACAGTGTATGATTTTTTTATCATTCCTCGTCCTCCATGTAACACCAGCTTTGCGGAGGGCGTGAAATGTATCGGGATGCACAGCACTTTTCCTTCATGTTGTCCCATTGCAAGCAAGTGCAACAGTCTCCACCATGCCTGCAAGGCTTCATGCCCCAGAAATTTTTAAGCCTTGCAGGCTCGTCCCAAATTTTCAGGTCAGAAATGTGCCATCCGTATCCGTCACCGCCCTTGAGATACTTTTCAGCCTGCGCTTCGGTCAAGCAAGCCGCTTGAAGCAGTGCATCTGCCGGTTTATACCACCCGTCCAATGTCAAAATGTTTATGTCCATCATCGTTCCGACGTGGATGAGCTTGTCGATTTTATCGCAGACAAAAGTGCCGATGATGCGCTCATCCATCTTCTGTAACCCGGTCTTTTGAAATCTCTGCCACCATGTTTCAGCACCGGTGCAGTAAATGTACACCTTGAACGGCGTTTCCAGCTTCGGGCGGGTCTTGCGTACCTCCACGGTTTTCATCCCGCTCCAAATCAGCTTGCACCAGTTGGGCCGAATGCTCAAAAGTATAGCTTTCATAGTTTCCCTCCGATCAAATCGTCAACGTGCATCTGCACAGCCTGTTCCGGCACATCTTCCCAGCCGATGCCGATATAGTCTAGCACACGGCCCCAGCCGTACCAGTTGCCGTTTTCGGCCATAATATCCTGTACAGTTTTCATTTTTTACCCCCATTGCTCAGACATAGCTTTTGCAATGCCGGGAAATGCTTTGCTTCGCTGTTTCGCTGTTCTGTGGCCACTTTGAGACCATGCGTCTTTTCGTTTCACCGCACGATGATCTGACGACGCGACCCATTTCGACGTAGGTATAACGATATCTGTAGCGAACAGTCCTGGAATGTTTTTCAGCCATAAGCACGTCGTTTTCATGTATTCATCTCCGAACATATACGGCTGAATGATCTGGCTGTATTCTGGCAGTCCAAAGATTCGCATTGGTATCGGATTTTCTATTGCTATTTTATCCACCGGGGCATTCCAGAACTTCATGAAAAAATCTCGTGCATCGCATCCCTTTTTATATCGCTCTGCTTGAATTTTGCCGTCAATCACTAACCTATTTCCGCCGGCTTTTGTCAAATAAGTGCAAGGCGGGTGTGCAATGAGCAAGTCCCACTTGCCAACGTCATGCGTTACGCCGTCCATCGTCACGACTTGCCCCCCCTCCAGAGCCTTGAGCGCATCTCCAAGAATATGCCATTCAGGATGCCCACCGGACGGATCCTGAATATCGCAGGAGTAGGCTTCGTGGCCTTTTGCCCGAAACGCCTTACATACTTCCTGCGATTCCTCGCAGGCGATAAGCACTTTCATCTGTCCGCTCCTCCGTTCGCTCCCATGTACTTCTTGCGGCCACGTTCCCGGTGGCGGTCCTCGTAATCGTAGTGGTATACAACGCCTATGTCGGTCATCTGCTTGGTGTAAGCAAGCTCTGCAATATGCTGGCGCTTGAACTCGGCGTACTTGAGGCAGCTGTCGTGGCATACCGGGTGCCGGTCGGGGCAGTCTTTACACGGCGTCATTGTCATTTTTGCATGCCTCCTTCTGATTTTTGCATCTGAAAATCACTACCATGGACGGAAAGGGTGCAGAATTTTTTTGTCCGCCAAATTTTAACCGGCCACGAACAAAGCGCACCTCATGCTTTTGGTAGATGAAATCATGAAACCACTTTGTGTCTGTTCTGGCCGGAAGCAGCATCACCACCAGAGCGTGAGCCTCAGATGCTTTTTGCACCCACTTGCCTATTTCTCTTCCGTATGGCGGATTGCAAAATACTCGCTCGCCGTCCCAGCTCTGAACCAAACCATCTTGTTCTTTTGTGAAAAACCTGGCACATTTGTGATTTAGTTCATCCGCACATGGGTCAAGTGTGAAGTGAAATTCTTCATTCAGCCCGTCAAAGAAATCCTGAGGAGTTGACCATTGGTCTGTAACACTACTAAACATTACGTCTGTGTTCATCCAACGCCTCCGTCCTCACTGGTTTGATGTCTCGATACTCGGGGTAATGGTCGCCCGCCAGCTGGCAGGCCCTGAACTCTGCCGCAAACTGACTCGCGGCGTTGATGCGGTATGTAAGCGCCGCGTTCCCGTGCGGGCCGCTGCACTCTACGATGACTTTGTATCTAGGCATTTCATCCTCCGTTCTGGTTTTTCTGCCCGAGAAGTTTTCTTTCTGCCCTGGACTTGAGCATCTGGGTGCGGGCAGCAAGGCAGCGCTTCGCCAGCATCTGCTCACCCTGGGCCTTTTCGATGGCCTTTTTCCACGCCGGGAGCAGCTGGCTCTGCCAGCTGCACTCCGAAATCACCTCGTGGAATGTCTTATAGGCCATCTTATCCGGCACATCCTTGAGCGATGAGTTCGCCCAGATCTCCGCGATACTTGCGCGGTTCTCTGCGGTCTGAGGCCGTCCAAAATAGGCTTCAGCGTCCGCAAGGAGCTTTGTCATCATCTCCACTGTCACGGTTTCACCCCCTTGAAAATATTTGCGTATGCTTCTGCGGTGCTTTCTGTGGCTTGCTTCCCGCGAGGCTGCTCTTGTCGGCGCTGCTCATTCGCTGCCACGTCCCCCGGGGTGCGTATCCCGTCCCGCTGCCAGCCAGACAGGATGCCGTTGATGTAGTTCCACGACCGCTTGCCAGCTTCTGCGGCCTTGTCGATCGCCAGCAAAATCATCTCCGTGCTGTACTCCTGCCGCCATTTTTGCAGTTTTTCCAGTGCCGAACGCGGGAAGTCACCGATAGCCCGCTGGTAATGCTGAACGATTTTTGATAACTCCATATCAACGGCGGCGGTGTTATCGCGCTTTACAACATCTACATCCCCATCTACATCTACATCTCCATTTACATCTACATCTACAGTTATTTTTGTTATGTCGTCATTAACATTGTTATCGTTTGTTATTTTTGTTATGTCTTCAGGCTTTCCCCAGCGCTTTGCCATACCGCGTTTTCCGGCGTTGCTGCGTTTCTTGCGGGTTTCATCCCATTTTTCAGACGCCCGTTTTACGTCGCTGCACATAAATTTCCAGTTGCCCCGCATCCCACGGTCTGAAAATTCGGGCTCTTCTCCGGTTTTGGCATACCGTGCAAGAGATCGCATCAACTGCCCGACCTCTGCGTCGGAGTATTCTTCCAGCGCGTCGAACCAGCTCAGATACGCCACAAATGACTTTTTATCGTCCTGCGCCACTCAATCACCTCCTTTACACGCCCGTATAGCCAGATAGCACAGCTCTCGGCTTAGAACGGGAGGTCTTCGCTGTCGTCGATGACCGAAAAATCGTCTGCGCTGCCCTGCGAATACTCCGGTACGTTCTGAGACTTCTGCGGGGCGCTGTGAGCGGTGTTTGCTTCGCGCACATGATTTTCCGTCTGCTGGTCGAAATCGCGCACAGCGGGCTTCTCTGCGGCCTTTCCGCCGCAAAAGCTCACCTGCGACGCAAGAACCTCGGTAGCTGTGCGGTTGTTGCCGTTCTTGTCCTGGTACTGACGGGTCTGCAAGCTGCCTTCGATGGCGATCATGCTGCCCTTCTGGAAATACTTGGAGACGAACTCGGCGGTCTGCCGCCACGCGGTGATGTCGATAAAATCGGCTTTGCGCTCTTCGCCCTGCCGGGCAAAGCTGCGGTCACAGGCAATGCGGAAACTGCACACATTGATGCCGCTCGGGGTGGTCTTCAATTCCGGCTCGTAGACCAGACGGCCCATCAATGCTACGACGTTAAGCATGAGACATTCCTCCATCTTCTTTCGGCTGTTTCTTTGCGCATTCTACGCAGAGTATACGCCCATATTTTGCCTTGCTTCGTTCCGCTGCCTGCTCAGCAGTCATCTTTTTTCCGTCCTTGGTTTTGATGCCGATGATTTTCTTTCCGCAGCAGGCGCACACCGGGGCGGGAGTGGCCGGAGGCGGGGTGTACTTGGTGGATTCATCTTTCCAGTACACATTCGCGCCGATTCCAAGCGCCTTGCAGGCCACGCTCTGGGCATCCGTGTACGCTTTTTTGTAAGCGTCATCATCCGTTCGGAGCCCCGTTGACTCCAGCACAATCAGCATAGAGCCGCCCACTCCGGGGATGGGGGCGCTCCACGCTTCCCCATCATCCTGCCTGACGTACAGATTTGTAAAGCACCGCACGACAACTTCGCCCTTTGCTCCGGTCTTTTCCTCGAACACCGGCGGGTCGAACTTCCAGCCCGTACCAGCCGGGCCAAAAAGCTCAGTCAGCTTCTTGATGCGCCACATGGGGTTAATGTCGGTCTTGCCCTTCAGGCGGCCCGCTGCGATAGGCTTCTGGGCGTCTTTTGGGACTTCCCGGCACTGCTCGTAAATGGTCATTTTATCCATGATTGTATGTCACCTCATCCATCCCGTGTACCCGGCACAGATCTGCCAGCCACCCAAGACCAGAATTGTAGGCCGCCTCAATGTTTCCCATCGCGTCATCTAACCCGCCGGTCTGGGTGGAGCTGATAAGCGGGAAGGCGTTTGACTCATCTGCCAAAGCAACTACGGTTTCCAGCGCCGAAGCGGCTGCGCCGAGGCTGTACTCTGCATCCGAAATGGCTTTTGCATATCCCGTCGGAGACATTCCATAATCTAATCTGTCCGGATAAAAACGGTCTTCCGCGTCGGTAGCAAGCATCATCTGGCTTACGCTCATCAAGAGGCTTGCGCATTTCGTAAGCTCTGTTGCTGCCCGATGCTTGAGCGCAAGATTCCATTCAGGGACGCTGACTGCATACCGCAGAACCGCTTTGCGGCGTTCCTTTTGCTCTAAAGTCATGTACGTCACCTCTGGTAAACCTTCTGCCGGTGCTCGTCCATAACGACGTACAGACGGCCCGGCTTTTCTGCTGCCAGCTGGTCGGCGTACTGGATGCCCGCCAGCGTGTTCGGCATGGGGATTTCGTTGACAAAACGCAAATCCGCGTCAAAGATCTGTACCGTGCTCACCTTTTTCTTCTCCTTCTTCTGGTGGATGTGCCGCAGCCGTTCCGGCTGACGATTATGCCAGCGAATCTCTGCGGCTCGCATATATCTACCGTTCATATTCCTGTTCCCTTTTCGTCTTTTTGCAGTAACGGCGAAGCGGAGGGAGACAGTCGACCTCCGCACGATCAATGCGCTCCTGCTCAAAAATGTACTTGTGCGGATGCTTTTTTTCATGGCGTCGGTGTCCAACGGAAGACACAAAGCTGTTGGCGGTCTTGTATCCAAGCTTAGCAGCGCACATGGCGGACGTTCCCGCTGCCACCACCTCACCAGTCTTGGCGCTGTATACGGTGTACCATGTGACATAGTGGATGTAATCAGCCATGTGCAACGTCCTCCGCATCGTGGAGGGCTGTGAGCAGCCCATCTGCCGCCGCGCTATAGACCTCTGATTTTTCCCGGCAGATGACCCGCAGCCAGATGTCTCCCGTGAGCGCGGACTCCGTTGCAAGCCGTGTGGCTGTTTTCAGGTGCTCTTCGGCCTGCTGCCGAATCAACTCTTCCAGCTTCATGCGCCCTTCTCCTCATCCTGCGGATACTCCGGGTTCCGGGCATGGTTGCGGACGATTTTGCTGTAACCGCTGCGCTTATACCGTTTGTTGTCCTCATACATCCCATAAAACGACATCGCCAGCCCGGCAGTGGATGCAACAATAATCCAAGGCGCGGCATGTGCAGCCTCGGCGATGTCCCAGCCGCCCCAGCAAACCAGTGCAACGGCCAGCCAGGAGCAGGCCCAACGCACCGCCTGCACCGCGCCGATAATAGCCAGCAGACCTACCGTGCCGGCGGCGGCGAACGATTTGAGTCTCATTCTCTTGGTTCCTCCTTTGTATAAACCTTTTCGAGTTTGTAAAAGTCCTTTACCCACGCCATAAAACCGGCACGGGAGATGTCCGGGCAGGGCTCTTTTGTTCCTACGGATGGCTTTGACCATTCCGGGAAAACTCCCGCCTGAATCTGAGCTCCCAAGACCTTTTCGGTCTTCGAGATGTTGTTGTCCCGAAGGATCTGGACGCATTCGCCTATCGTAAGGCTCGGCTTTTGCATGGCCTGCTCCTTTCTTTCAATTTGGTTTTGCAGTGCTTTTTTACGGCTCTACTTCCGCAAACTCGCCGTTTTTGAGCGTGTACCAGACGTTTTCCTTGATGTGAGCACCGTCTACTTTTGCCATCTTTGCCCACAGCATATTGCCGTCATTGTCGTACTCAGTCAGCACCAGATAGCAGCCAAGAACACCCCGTGCCTTACTGTGTGCGCCGTTTGCGACTGCAACATTGTCTTTTCCATATGCTTTTGCTCTGCAATAAGCCCCAGTGGCTGCCGCCGTACTGTAATCACCGCTCGAACCAGCCGTACTGGAATCACCGCTCGAAAAAGGTTCTTTGCCCTTCACCCGATTAAAAACGGCATTCACCGTAGCTTTTACCAGCCCTGCAAAATTCAGCTCACCTTTTACCGTCAGCTCAGTGCAAGCCAGTTTGCTGTCCTCTTCGCTTTTATCCACGTTCCCGCCGCACTCGACCTCAAAAAAGCGCGGGCCATCCTTCAACGGGTAGTAGTGCAGCACATCCAGCGGGTTCTCGCAGGCGTGCATACCAGCGTGGCAGCAGTCCGCCTTGTCCTCGTGGTAGGTCTTGCCCACCTCGTACTGCTTGCCACGGCACTGCATATTTTTGTCCATGGCCTTGTAGGCGATGATCTTCTCACTCATGCTTATACCTCCTTAACAAGCTTCCCGGAGGTGGTGGTGTTCCTTTGGGCAGCAGCTGCGGCAAACAAACTGGTCTGCCCGTTGGTCTGCTGGATCAGCATCACGGTGTTGGTGCTGGGCTTCCAGCGCTGGATATACTCCACGGCTTCATCGAAGCGCTTGCGGGGGATGTTGCCCACGCTGTTTACCCTGAACCAGTCCTGCACATCGTGGTTGCACTCGCTGTACACCTTGCTGCGCACGTGGTTGTCGATGTAGGCCGGGGTGTCCTCGCCGCCCAGCGCCCCAATGACGGCCCGGCTGATGGCCTTGCGCAGCACACGCTGCTGGTTGTAATCCACCGTCATGGTGTTCTCTAGCGCCGTGAGCCGCTCTTCTTGCCGCTGGGTGCGGTTGTCCAGCATAAACAGCGCCTGCATCTCCTTGCTGAGCTTGGGCATCATGTAGCTGCCCGTCTTGCGCAGGGCGGGCAGCACCTCGCTTGTCACCCAGCGCTTAAACCGCACCGCACTTTCCAGCTTGCTGCCAAAAATCAGGCTGTACAGGCCGGACTCGTTGATAACGGTCACTTCCTGACTTCCTCCAAGGGTGTCACATTTCGTTACCCCCTTGTCCTGCTCGTCAACGTGGTCAATCAAAGCCTTGCGATGATTGCTGTAACCCAGCGCCGCCGCCACGTCCTTGCCCACGAACCACGGCTCGCCGTTCTGGTCTACCGTGCGGATGTCCCCAAACTCGGGGCTTGTGAAAATTTGAATGTTTGCCATGCTTAATTTTTTTCCTCCCTGATTTTAATAATGTCACTCACGGCGGTTTCCATTTTCTCACGGATGCCGCGCGGCTTGCGCTGTCCGTTCAGGATCATCGAGCAATAGCTCTTCGTCCAGCCCAGATGAGCGGCAAGTTGTTCCAGCGTAACTTTGTTGTTGTGCATTCGGCCAATCAGACGACCAGTCCACGGTTCAGGCACTCTTCCACCTCCCTGTTATGTGTTAATAAATTGACAACGGCGCACCGATTTGCTATACTGTTCAAGGCTCCTAGTTAAACTGATTCAAAAGGCAGGTGATTTCGATGACCAAACTTTTGAGCCAGCCAGTTCCAGACACGAGCAAGTGCGTGAAGCGCTAGGGCTTACAAGGCGGTGCCGACCCGCCAAAGGAAGCGGCGCGCCCATAGCACTGTAAGTTGTTTTTGCAGCCCAGGCGTTACTTTTACGCCGCGCATGGCGCAAAAGACGTGCAAACGCGCATGTTTGCATTACCGCCGGGGTGCAAGTGCGTTCTGGTGACAAATCGGTGAAAAGTCTGTCTGTGAAACAACCGCAGGCAGATTTTTTCTTATCGCCGTGTCAAAATACTGTTGCAAATGTTCACAAAACGTGCTATTATGTAATTGCAAGGTTACTAATAGCATTCGGACGCCCCGATTTCCGTTCGGGCGTTTTCGTGTTGCGTTTGTTCACAATCAGTGTCTGTATTATAACGTAAACAAACGCAACAGTCAATAGGTTTTGTTGCGTTTGTTGCCTATTTGTAGACTTGCACAAAAACGGGGGTGGTGTTTTGTTCTATTTGAACTTCGTTCGCCTTTGCAATAGCATTGGCAAGTCGCCATCTGCCGTAGCAGAGGATATGGGGCTTCAGCGCTCTTCCGTAACAAGATGGGCAAATGGAAGCGCCCCGCGAAAAGCAACCGTTGAAAAAATCGCAACCTACTTTGGAGTTGATTCTAAAGAACTCACCGGCGAAAGCGAGCAAAAAGAAAAGCCCAGCACCCCGGAGGATGTTGAGCGTGAAGCGCATGGGCAGGCCATATTAGATAAGTATAATATGCTTGACCCGGCAACGCAGGCCATGTTTGAGAGTATGCTGGATGCTGCTATAGCGTCGCAGGAGAAAAAGAATGGTCACTGAAAAGCAAATCGATGAGGCCATGAAAGCTCTGCTTGAATGGCATGAAAATGAACCTGACCGAGTTGGAATGCCTCCTGATGTATTTAAGTCTAAAGTGAAAGACGCCGAAAAGGTTGTTGATGCTCTTCTTGCAGCAGGTCTTGTTGAGCGTGTAAGAGACACGATTGTTCCAGAGCAAGGAAAGCTTACGGTGTTTTACTGTCTTGCTGTAACCGATAAGGGGAAACTTTATTTTATTGAGCAGCAAAAACAGCAAAGAATCAGCCGCAGGCAATTTTTTCAAAGTGCTGCCATTGCGGTGATCTCTGCTGTTGTGAGTACGTTATTAACGCTTTTAGTGTCTCAAAGAAGTGACGGGTCAGGCACCTCCAGCTCGTAATTCGGGGCATCCAGTGCTTTAACAAAAATGGTTTTGTAAAAGCGCAGCTTTTTTTCATCCACTTTTTCGGTGTCGAGAGCGAAATACCCGCCGCGTCCGTCCTTTACCCTAAAAATGGTTTTGGGGCAAAGTTCGCAGATACTTCCGAGGGTCACGCCTGTATACATGACTTCTGCTCGGAAAAGGTCGTCAAGGTGCTTATGTTCCGGCTCCGGTTCCGGCTTTCGACGAAAAAGCGCAAAGTCATTGAGATGAAGGAACTCGTAAGCGAGAATCGCAAACATCGCGATAACAAACACGGCGATGATAAAAAGAATCGTATTATTCGACATTTTGCATTGCCTCCTTTAAGAGTTTATCCACGTCGATACCAAGGGAAAGTGCAAGCTTGATTTTCTCAAGTATAACACAGTCTGTGGCTTCTTTCATCAATTTTGTGCTGCTTTCTTGCACTTTATTTTCCTCCTTTGGCATTTTCCTTGATAATTTAGCTTTTCGGCAGCTGGTTGGCTGCCTATTTTTGTATATATGAGGTGCGTTTTATGAAATGTCCAAAATGCGGAGCTGAAATTGAGAACGTAAAATTCTGCCCTGAATGTGGAGCACCTGTTGCTTCGGGTTCCGTGGCAGCAGCTATCGAATCAGACGAAAAGCCTGAAACGAAGAAAAAAGGTCACGGATGCGGATGCGCGGTCGCTGTTAGTGTTGCACTGATCATGTTCGTTCTCATGCTTACCCCTTCTTCCAGCACGACAAGTTCAACGTACGAAACGAAGAACAGCACGTCCGTAAAATCGTCAATTTCTGCCGATGATAGCCTTACAATGGGGCAGAGAAACGCTTTGCGGGCTGCTAAAAACTACCTGAGTGCCGGTATGGGATTCTCTTACAGCGGCCTTGAAAGTCAGCTTGAGTTTGAAGGATATTCCACGGAAGATGCTACTTATGCCGTAGATCATTGTGGTGCCGACTGGAACGAACAGGCTGCGATAAGAGCAAAAAATTATATCAATTCCATGTCTTTCTCTCGCTCCGGTCTGATTGAACAGCTGGAGTTTGAGGGATTTAGCCAAGGCCAGGCGGAATACGGAGCCACTGCTGTGGGATATTGATGTGCAGCCCTGTTTACAACCGCATTATACAACCGTTGATTGTAACGCGTCAAGTGCGTTTAATCGTGCAAAAATGCGCGAAAAATTTAGCATTTGCGCTGAATCGCTGAAATTTACGCTGACTTTTTGCTAAATACGCGTGTTTTGTGCGAGCAACGCGCAAAATATGTACGTTGCTATCCGTGGTTGCAAGGTTGTTGCAATTTTTGTAGCAGGTCAGCGGCAAGCTCCCCGCCGGGTGCGTCTGCTGCGATCTTGAGCTGCCGAAGATCCCCGGACTTGCGGATCACAAAAAGTCGAGCCCGAGCCTGTCCCTCGGGCGGCATATCCTCATAGCAGGCCAGAGCGGCGCGGATTTGGGTGCAAAACAGCTTCATCTTGTCCATCTTTAGTCCTCCCAAGGTTCAGGTGTTCGGGTCGTGCCGGTCAAAATGGTGGCGGGCATCCCGTCAATGATGGTCATTTCGTTTTCTTTGCCGTTTCTTTGCTCGAAATCCATTTTATTTCACCTCTGTTTTTGTTCAATTTGTCCAACTTGTTTTAGATTTTACCATTTTATGGGAAAACTTGAAGGACTTCTGCTCTGTCGAGTGGCATGGGTTTTCCCCATGTCACTTTTTGTTTTTATGGCATGGAAATTTGTGAGGTTGTAATTGATGAGCTACTTTACTGCGGAAAAGCTTGGTATCGCGCTGGCGCGGGCCAGAGTTGCGGCAGGCTTGAGCCAAGTCGACATGGCCCGCCGGATCAACAAGGGAAAGGCTACGATCCAGAGCTGGGAGTGCGGGGTGTCCAGCCCACCGGCTGACAAGATAATGGACTGGTTCGAGGCTTGCGGGACTTCTCCGCTCCCCGCCATGCAAGAAATGCTGCACCCAGAACTTTATAAAGAGCCCGTACAGCGCAAATCAGACGAAGAGCTGGATGAGGCGCTTACAGAATACTTTCGCACAGCGCCGCGAATTGTAAAAGAGATGGTGCTGTTTATCCTTTTGGGCCGACATGGCAGCTATCCACCGGCGGTGTTTGCTGAGGTGTGCGCAAACCTGCACACTCCCTTGCAAAACAAGGTATCCGTCTGCGGCCAAATACTGGACAATTACGGGTTTGCCGTGGCTACAGGAACAGACCCGATTCCGTGGGAAGTCCAGCCTCCGGTGAGTCTGCTGCAGTCGGCATACCAGGCGGGAAAAGAGGCCGCAAAGAGCGGCGAGGCCGACTATACCGCAAAGCGAGGTGAAGAGCTTTGAAGTGCATTCGCGCCTGTTGCCGTCGGGAAATCCCGGACGACGCATCTTTTTGCCCCTACTGCGGCAAGAAGCAGCCAGAAGCCGCCCCGCAGCAAAGAAAAAAGCGCCGCCGCCCAAAGGGCAGCGGCAGTGTATATAAGTTGAGCGGGACGAGGTCAAAGCCGTATGTGGCCCTGACAGCCAAGCGAGACGTTCTGGGGACGTTTGCGACGCCGGGTGAAGCAGTACAAGCGCTGGACGCTTACAACGCCCAGAACACCCCCGCAGCGCGTCTGAAATGCACTTTTGCGGATGCCTACGCCCAATGGAAAGCGCAGCCCAAATTTGACAAGCTCGGCACTGACATGAAAAAGGGTTATGAGCTGGCCTATGCAAAGGCTGCGCCGCTGTATGACCGACAGCTCCGGGACTTAAAAGCCGCAGACTATCAACAGGTGATTGACCAGATGGTGGAAAAGGGACTCTCCCGCAGCTCCTGCGAAAAGCAGCGCACACTTTTCAGCCAGATCTGCGAGTGGGCAATGGCTCAGGACATCATAAACAAAAACTATGCCATGCTCTTGCAGCTCCCGGCGGCTACAGGCAAGGCAGAGCGCACCTTGACCGCTCAAGAGATAGAGCAAATAAGCAGCCGACAAGACGACCCGAAGCTTGGGCAGACAGCACAAATCGCAATGGTGCTGCTCTACACCGGTATGCGTATCGATGAGCTGCTCTCCATGCGCTGCGACGATGTGCATCTAAAAGAGCGGTATATGCAGGGCGGCGAAAAGACCGAGGCGGGCAAAAACCGCATTATCCCTATTTTGGACCCCATTTACAAAATCATTGCCTTTTGGATGCTTGACAGCGGCTGTGAGTGGCTGATACCGTCCAAAGCCGGTACAAAGCTGGACAAGCGCAACGTGGCTACAAAGTTTCGGGCCTTGATGCAGGAGTGCCACATAGAGGGGGTGCATCCGCATACGCTGCGCCACACGGCCAGCAGCAAGATGGTGGAGTGCGGCTTGGAAAAGACTGCCGTGCAAGCCATCTTGGGTCACAAAAATTTCTCCACCACAGCAAACAAGTACGTCTCCCACAATGACCCGAATTATCTGTTGCAGGAAATGCGAAAGATGAAGTATTGATTTGTTAGATTGTTTGTTAGATTGTCACGTTCATTTAAGAGATTTTAAGGCATTTCAAGCAAAAAGAAAAACGCACGGACGATTTGTTTTAATCGTTCGTGCGTTTATTTTTGGAGCTGGTGACAGGAGTTGAACCTGCAACCCACTGATTACAAATCAGTTTTATTTTACTATTTATCAATAAAAATTCAAAGTTTGTTAGTCTTATGTTAGCTTATTAAACTTAAAAATTCAACTTTTCAAGTTTTGGCCGTATGTAAAAATAACACATTTTGTGTCGTTTTACAATGCGGTTATCTTCCGCATGACCAACTCATACTCTTTCGGGTATGCAAGCTTTATGGCGCTCATGTGCTCATCAAGCACTTCCATCAAGCCTCCAAAGGGCGCGGCGCTGGCCGCTTCCACGAACTCGCTTTGCGGATTTGCTTTTGTGGAGTATGCCGCCGGGTACGACGCGGGAGGCAGCGCTTGAGTCTGCATTTCTGCCGGTGCCTGCTTTTCTTCCAGCTCATTCCTCACGGTGCAGAGGGCGGCAAGTTTTTCCACGCTCTGCCAGTTCGTCGATCCGCATTTCAGTTTGTGGATATGGGTGTTGATCTCGTCGATGTCCATACTTGCCGCCCTCTTCCCTTATGCGTTGCGCAGAATGTCCGCCGCGCGTTTGTAAGCGTCTCGCTCTGCGCCGGTGGCGTCCTGCATCATGTCCTCGATGTCAGCAATCATGCGATCGCGTCCATCAGAGCGGGAGTAATGCCCACGAACATAGTGACGGCCTCGGTTGGCATAGCTGTTGCCCCGGTTGTAACCGTTTCCGGCATCGCGGCCGAAAGTCCCGCGCATATCGGCTTCCCACTCGTCTGTACGGCTGTACTCGCCGCCTTCGCAGTAATCCTCGATGCGGTGGATGTCCAGAATGATGTCCACGATCTCACCGATCATCTCAACATCGCCAGGGGACCGGTTCTTTTTGTCAGTCAGCTCCATGAGCTCGTCGCACATTTCGTCCTTCAGATGATTCAGTTTATCCAGCATGACTTTATCTCCTTTCTTATGCTACCCGCTCAACGATCAGATTGCTGTTCGCAATGCTGACTGCCTGCGTACTGGTGTTTTTAATCGCTACGGTCACACAGCAGCCGCGCGGCACCTCGATGAACGCGGCCACGAACACATTGAAGTAATTTTCGACTGCCGCAGGGGTGACAATGGCTGTCGCACTGGTCAGCGACTCACCGCCGACAGCCAGCGCCACGGAAATGGGTCCCACAGTGCCGCCGGTGGGAATGGCGATATTTCCGCCAAAGCTTACCTTGAAGCGCGCTTTGCATTGATTGGTCAGACCGCGCAGGGTCACGAGGCCGCTGCCTTCACGGTGCATGATGCAGGCAGGGGCTTTTACCGCGGTCTCAGTCAGGGGAAGGTTTTCACCCGCTGCCACACTGACGGTGTTAGAGTTGCTAAATTCGGCCATTTTATCGGCTCCTTTCATCAAAAAACGCCGGGACTACTGCCCCGGCGTTTTGGTTTGCAAAATCAGCTCAGGGGCTGAACAGACTACAATTTGCAGTCAGTTGCCGTTATTCGGTTAGCCGCAACCGTTGCAGCCGCAACCGTTGCCGCAGTTACCGTACTGGTAGGGTGCGGGTACCTGGAATGCGGGCACAGGGCGCGGGTTGTAGTAGGCCAGCTGACCGCTCATGTAGGCCTTGAGCGTTTCGTTCTGGGCTGCCTGAGATGCCGCAAGCTGTGCTGCGAACAGCTGCTGGCTCTGCTCCGCAATCTTGGCGTCCTTTGCCTCGATGCGCTGAGCTGTGAGAGCGTCCAGGATAGCCCGGGCGTTCTGGTTCTGGTTGTCTACGATGTCCCGGGTTGCGTTCTGCACGGTGTTCCGGGTCTCGCAGGACTGGGTGGCCAGATTGTAGTTGACGCCCTGGATGGCCTCGCGGGCCTCACAGCAGCAATTCTGCTGCTGCATCTGCATGGCAAAGAGCTGCTGCATAAAGGCAGCCTGCTGGTTTGCCCGGCTGATCTCGGCGGACATGAAGCCGTTATTTACGGTCTGCTGCACGCCGTTGATAAGCTGCGCCTGCTGATAGAAGCCGTCACACAGGCCGCTGTTGATGCCATCCATTTTGCGCTCGATGTTGGCAAAGTCGGAGGTCAGGACGTAGCCGTCCACGGCACCTGCTCCGGTGGAGCCGTTACGATTACCGCCAAATCCGCGCCCAAAGCCATTGTCTCCAAAGCCACACATCATGAAGAAAAAGAAGAGAACGACGAGACTGATAAGGCCATCCCCACCCCATCCACAACCGTTGTTGGTGTTTGCGGGCTGCACCGGCATAGTCAGGCCGATGTTGTCAGAAGAAAGAGACATTTTGTACTCCTTTCGAAATTTTTGATAAAAAGTGTATCTCAACCGTGGCCACGGTTACGACTTAGTGTAAAAACTGCTGGAACTGCTGAGCCATTGCCTGAAGCTGGTTGAGCTGGTCTTGGCTCATCCGCCCGGATTGCAGAAGCTTTTGCACCTCCTGCTTTGGATCGCCCTGAAAGTTGGCCTTGAACTGTTGGAACTGCTGCATCATCTGTCCGAACTGCCCCATAGGGCCGGGCATGGAGGATGCTTTGCCGCCGCCCAGTGCATTAAAAAGAGGATTTGCCATGATCACTTGACCTCCGTTTCGGTTTTTGTGGGCTCCTGCTTTTCAAGCGCTGCACAGCGGGCTGCCAGGGCGTCAAACTCTGCCCTGGTGACAAACTCCCCGCCGGGCTGTTGGACGGCCTGAGCGGGCATCTTAACTGCCGTGGTGCGCTCCTTGTAATCAAAGGCCCTGAGCGGCAGCGGCATTCCGCTTGCGTCCGTGCTCTTGATGTAAAAGGCGCTGTTCTCGCTATCCATCAAGAGCACGCTGTTCCCGGCGGCTACCATGTAGGCTTTTGCGCCCTCTTCGCCCTGCACCCAGATGATCGGAGGTGTAGATGGGGAGCTTTGCCCTGTCGGTTGGCTCATCATGGGCGGCTGATACCCGGCATTCTGCCGCAGCTGCGTGAGCTGGTCAGGCATAGGCTGCCCGTAGTAGTTTGGCATTTGATAGCCATATGGATTGTACGGCATCGTTTAGTCCTCCTTATACCAGTAGTAGATCGGGCATTCCGCGCCGCTGTCCCAGCTGTCCCACCACTTGCCATCGATGACGGCCAGAACGTGGCCGGAGCAGCCCAGTACATACACGCCGTGCGGGTACTCCCGGGCAAAATCTGCCACGGTGTAACAGGTGGCGCAGTCCGCCTCCACCATGCGGCGCTTGTAACCCTGCTTTTGGAGGTATGCGCCCCATGTGCGGTTGGCGCTGGGCATATCGCCGAGGGCGTAACCAGTGAGCGCAAGGCTGATATAAGCTTGCTCCCAGCTCCGGCCTGTGGCTGCTGCTACCGCCCGCACGGCACAGTCTCCGACGCTGCTCCCGTGGGGGTTGGGGTTAAACTTGTGCCACATGGCGCTCACCCCCTTCTATCGCGCCCAGTGTACCGCACTGGCAAAAAATGAGCGACAACGAAGGTACAACGAAGGACAAAAAGCTCGATTAGAACTAATACAACTAATACAAAATGGACAAAAAAGTAAGGCAAAGTTTGGTGACTATGTCTGTATCAGTTGTATTAGTTTTGTGGTATAATAATGGTGTCAAAGGGAACGCAAAAACAACGCAGGAGGAGCAAAAATGAAATACTCTTGGAATACAGCCCGTGGCGCAAAAATCGACCTCGACGTTGACAAAAAGGTTGTCACCGAAGAAACCATCTGGAGTGATGGCAACGAGGCCACCGTGCCGTGCCACAAATGGCAGTACACTATCAATTCCCTGTTGGTGAATGGGAAGGAGATGAAGGAGGGCGCCTACAAGCAGCAGATCGGGCGCTGGCCGGAGAACGTGCATTACGCTTTCGGCGTGTATGTGATGGTCAATGGCAAAAAGCAGCAGGCATTCGTCGAGATCCCTGATGAGATCGAGAACGAAATCTACGACGAAGAGCGGGCCTATCAGAAAGCAAAAGTCGAAAAAGAGCTTGCTGTTGGCGAAGAACATGAAAAGCATTACAACGCCGTGATGGATATGCTGAACAAGTAACGAGTAGGAGGACACTATGGAAAACAATACCATCCGAAATCTCGGCAAGCTGTACCGCTTGCTGGACGAAGCCTGCACCCCTGACCATGTAAATCAGGCAGACCTCGAAAACGCGACACGGTTTCCGGTGCGCGGCGTGATGATGAAAATTACGCTGGCGCACAAACTCCACAAAATGACCCCGGAGCTTGACAACGCCTGCGCTTACGTCTTGAAGGATGTAGCCCTCGACGACGTGGATAATAGCTTTGCACTCAAAGCATTGCCGTTGCAGCAGCAGGGCATGTTCCAAATCGGATATATGTCACCCGATTATAAAACGCTCGGCGTGTCTGCCGTCAAAATCAAGGCAGCCAGAGAAAGCGCAGGATTAACCATCCGGGCCTTGGCAGAAAAAACCGGGCTGTCCACTGCAACCATTCAACATGCAGAGTCCGGTAAGGCAGTCTCGAGGGTGTCTACCCTCGAAAAGATCGCAGCCGCTTGCGGCGTTACCATCGCTGATTTACAGGGATGAGCCGAATGATATAGCCTCCATGCGTGGCGTATCTTCCCGGAAACGCCTGGTACAAAGTTATAAGGGATGGAGCCTTGCCAGGCTTTCATGTCCCAAAAAACAAAAAATCCCCCGATGCTCCAAACGGAACACCGGGGGTTTCAAATATCCGCCCTAATGCGCTTCTTCGAGAGGCCGGGTGGATTTGTTGATGTTATTATACCACAATCCGTGCAAAAAGAAAAGCCAGCGGGTAAACGTTCTTCCGCTGGCTCTCTGTACACATTCTCCGAAGTGTGTGTGTACTCTACTTCGGACGGTACAAATAGTATATCACACATTCAACATTTTTTCAATGCCTTTCAGCCGGTAGCCTACCGCCGTCCGGCTGTAATGGGTCTGTGCTGCAATGTCCGGCAGCGGAAGCCGCTCAACGTACCGCAGTAAGGCTATCTTACGGTCTACCCTCCCAAGCGGTGCGCTTTTGATGGCGGCGGTCATCTGCTGTCGGTCAAGCCCTTGCAGCGCAGCGGGCAGCACTACACGAGCC
>OIZX01000248.1_pt1 | contig 41151 bp, 27 predicted proteins | sample 1588621 | NCBI WGS metagenome assembly OIZX01 (sample SAMN03283276) | human gut metagenome | biome: human-associated habitat; material: feces | host: Homo sapiens | place: Peru | collected 2012 | reverse complement strand
CGATGTAGGTAACCGCGTACATACTCGGAACGATAGTGACGAGGATGTGCGCGGTAATGCATAATAGCAAGCAATAGCCTGGAAGGCTTTACCTTGGTCTTTCCATTATGCATATAAGCGCTGGCTGAAGCTATCTGCAAGAGCTGAATGTCGAGGTAAAGCCTTCCAGGCTATTGCCTGCTTGCTTTTTCTACCGAGGGCGCTGCCCCCGGTTACCTACATCGGCAAGCCGATGTGTATTGCCTTCCAGGCAAATCATCCCTTTCTTCACTCTTCGTTCTTCACTCAAGCAATGGTTTATCCTGGTTTATTAGGTTTATGTTTAAGCACTCGGAAAAACATTCAAGTAAACTTGATGTTTTTTCACTCGTTTGCACTATCTTTGCAGAAAAATAAAAGATGGAAGATAAATTTGAAATGCTTTGGCTTGAGAAGCGCAAGGCTATATTAATGAACAACGAAGAGTATCGCAAAGCAACTGAAGGATACAAGATGTCGTCGGGTGCTGACTGGCTATTGTTTGGTATGCCTATAGTTGCCGCAATCATAGTATTAGACCAATCGTTTTTTGCCAACGAGATGCTCAACTGGCTACTTGGTGCTGGTGTAGCAGCAGTAATGTTTGTGATAGCTGTTGCCGTGAAATCGTTTATTATAGGCGCACGCCCTGTATCGGAAATAGAAGCAGAGATTAAGCAACGATGCAAAGAACAATATGACGCTACAGGGAAGTTTTAAACCACAAGCGGAAAATAACGCAAAAAAATGAAGCCTGCTTCGATGCCCAACGAAGCAGGCTTCATTGGCACTTGAAGCAAGCTTCGTTGGCACTTGAAGCCTACTTCATTTTTTACCCCAATTTTTACCTTGTGTGGTTTAACGATTTTAGTTGACCACTTTGTATTGCAAAAGAGTGGGGATTTTTATCTATAAATCACCATCTATTTGTATAAAATAAATCCGCTTGAATATTCTCACGAACATCCAAGCGGTCCACCTAAAAAACTAATCCATTATCCCAAAACTAATTTGCTTTTATCAAACCGTATTAATGAGTATTTAAAAAACTTATTGATGTGTTATTCTTTTAACGTATGTCCTTTTTCAAGATATTACTTTCTTGCTTTAATCTTGAATGAGAACTCGCGGTCTGCATAGTGCATGCGATACTTCTCCATTGGCTTTGTCATCCAGCTGTCGATACAGCCCAAGCCATACTGGCGCTGCTGGATGTGCAACTGTACAAGACCCTTGTCAACCAAGTCGCCACTATGCTGTCCCCAGCTGTGGTTCTTCTCGTCACCAGCATCAAGGTCTTCTACCAAGTATGGGATGGCGCTACATTCCATTTCGCCAAAAGCCTCGAAGGTGATACCCTTGCCTGATGTAGGGTTGAAGATAGAGAAGTTGCGGATGTCGGTATGGTTGCCGCTTTCCTGTGGACGGATGTAAGAGTAGTATTCATCCTTCACGTTCGACTCGTACTTGCCGATGAAAGCAGAAGCGTGACGGTCGATGTAGTTCTCTTCTGGTCCACGTCCGTAGTATTCCAACTTAGAGTAAGTGGCAGGCATCTGCAACTGCATTCCGTAGCGGAACAAGTCAGCAACCTTAGCTTCCTTGTCTGTTGTCATCTTTTCTGTTACTACAACTTCGCCAGCTGCATTGATGTTGTATGTCAATTCCAACTGTGCCTTAACCTCAGGCATTTCGAATGTTGCTGTAAGCACTACATTGTTGTTTCCGATAGTCTTATTAAATGATTTAAGATTCATGGTAGGATTTCTCCAAACCTTCATTTCCTTCTGCATTGATGCACCATAGTCGTTGTCGGTAGGAGCGCGCCAGAACTCTGGCTTCATGCTCTCGCGGAACTTCAACATTGGTTCGCCATCCACGTCGAGATAGTCGATCATACCAGTATGCTTGCCAACTGTAACAGTCATTCTCTCGGCAGAAACCTTAACATAGGCGTTGGTCTCTTCAACCTCGATGTTGCTTGCCTTCTGAGCCTTGGCATTCTTTGCTGTAGCCTCTTCAGCAATAGCCGCAGGAACCTTATCAAACTTATAGTCGTTGATGATGAACTGCTGACGAGCCATTACCTGTCCCTTGTCTACCAAAGGCTGGCTGCCGTCGCTTGCGAATGCAAAGTTTACGGTGATTTCCTCTTTACCATGCTTAGACTCAGCCTCGCCAATAGCATATTTCAAAGCGTCGCTCTTGATGAGCTTAGTAGCCTGAGGAGCTATGCCCTTGGTTTCAGGAATCTCTACGGTAGCGAGCTTCATACCGTTAGCATAGATAGTTGCAGTAAGGTTCAAGTCGTCGATATTCTTGAAGAAATTCTCGTTGTAAACGTTGAATGCTCCATTCACAGAATCGAAGTCCTTAATCCAAACGTTCTGTTGCCAGTACTGAATCTCGTGAGCGTGAGGATTCAAGCGGCGATCTGGAGCAATGATACCATTACAGTTGAAGTTGTAGTCGCTTGCAGGATAACGTCCGTAGTCGCCACCATAGGTGAAGATTTCCTTGCCAGTGATAGGACTCTTGTCGCGTATGCCCTGGTCAACGAAGTCCCAGATATATCCACCCTGATATTTAGGATATTTGCGAATCAAATCCCAATACTCCTTGAAGCCACCCTCAGAGTTGCCCATAGCGTGAGCATACTCACATTGGATGTAAGGCTTGGTGCCGTCGCTCTTGCAATATTTCTCGCTCTCATCATAGTCGATATACATAGGACAGTGGATGTCGGTCTTGCTGTCGTAGCCACCACGCTCATACTGTACAGGACGAGTCTTGTCGCATGCCTTTACCCAGTCGTATGTGGTTTCGAAGTTAACGCCGTAGCCACATTCATTACCCAAACTCCAAACGATGATAGAAGGGTGGTTGATGAAGCTTTTCACATTGCCCTCGTTGCGCTCAATATGAGGCTTAAGATATTCAGGAAACTTAGCCAATGACTTTTCACCGTATCCCATACCATGTGATTCGAGGTTAGCCTCGGCAGTGAGATACAAACCATATTCGTCGCAGAGGTCGTACCAACGAGGAACGTCAGGATAGTGGCAAGTACGAACAGCATTGATGTTGAGCTGCTTCATAATCTTGATGTCCTGAATCATGCGCTCTACGCTCACTACATATCCACCATCAGGATCTATTTCGTGGCGGTTGGCACCCTTCACCAAGATAGGCTTGCCATTAACAAGAAGCTGAGCATTCTTAATTTCCACATTGCGGAAACCAACTCTCTGAGGAATCACCTCAGATGCACCCTGCTTGTTCTTTAGAGTGATGTATGCCTTATATAGATAAGGTGTTTCAGCAGTCCATGCCTTTACGTTAGGCACCTTGATAGAGCCTTGAGTGCCTGTGGCAGTAGCAATCTGCTTGCCATCCTTATCGCAAAGAGTAATGGCAACATCGGTCTTGCCACCCTTCAATGAAATCTGATAGTTCAAAACACCATCCTTGTAGTTGTTCTCCAAACCTGCATCCAAACGGATGTCGGCAGCATGAACCTTAGGACGAGCGTAGAGATACACTTCGCGAGCGATACCTGTGAAGCGCCAGAAGTCCTGGTCTTCGAAGTAAGAACCATCGCACCAACGCATTACCTGCATTGCTATCAAGTTCTTGCCAGGCTTCAGATACTTAGAGATATTAAACTCTGCAGCCACCTTGCTGTCTTCGCTGTAACCTACGTATTTGCCATTAACCCAAAGAGTGAGGTTGCTTGTGGCAGAACCTACGTGGAAGTATACATCCTTGCCCTTCCAATCCTTAGGAAGTTCGAATGTGCGGCGATAAGAGCCTGTGTAGTTATTGATTTCGCTGATATAAGGAGGATTTGGGTCAAACTGTGTTGCCCAAGCATATCCTACATTCTTGTATGTGGCATCACCATAGCCATTAAGCTCAAACAAGCCAGGCACAGGGAAATCCTTCCAATTAGAATCATCATAGTTGGCAGCGAAGAAGTTTGCAGGACGCTTGTTGTGGTCCTTTACGAAATTAAACTTCCACATGCCTTCCATAGAAAGGTAGTTGGCAGAATTCTTCTTGTCAAAACTCTGTGCTTTGTCCATGCTTTCGTAAGCAAAGAATACAGCACGACGAGGTTCGCGGTTTTGCTGATTGATGTCAACATTGTGCCAACGCAGCTCGCTTTGAGCTGCCACGCCAGTACTCATAGAGAGCAAGGCGAGGCAGCAGGACACATTAACTATAGATCTGATTTTCATAATGCTTTTCCTCTTTTATTGTTTATAATACTGAGAGTCATCAACTTCTGTAAATTGCTGTTCGCTGTCTTTGCGCATTTCGATAGAAGTCTTGCTCCACCATGAAGGCCAACCGCCAACGATGTTGCTTAAGAATACTATCTTGATAGGGTGCAGTCCCTTTGCCAAAGCTACCGAAGAGTCGTTGGTGGTGCTTGCCTTCACGTCGCCTTCGTTGTTGATGACGAGCTTGTTGTCTATCCAAACCTGCTCAAAACGAGAAGATAGATAATAGACACCATCCTCAGGAATGTTGATGTATCCCTCGGCAATAGCAGCATAGTTGTTTGCGCCACGCAATGTAGCAGCATCATCAATCTGCTTAATCTTTATATCCTTCAGGCTGTCGATATCAGTGTATTCCCAAGTGCCGTCAGCCAATTCGAGCTGGTTTACCTTGAGGAAGTTGCCCTTGATACGCTTAATCTTCAAGCCCTGCTTAGGTGCTTCAACCTTTACTGCAGGAGCGTAAGCCTGTTTCTCTACTTCGATAGTTCTAATCTTGCTCATCTTGCCTGTTGGCAATACTGTTGCAATTCTGATGATAGTGTTGCCGCTAACAGGAATAGGAGCAGTATAAACTGTTGAAGATGGAGTAGGGGTTGTGCCATCCAAAGTATAAACCATCTTGATAGGGCGACTGGTGTTGAAGGTAACAGTTGTGTCCTTTGTTATTACCACCTTGTCGCACGAACCATAAGGCTGCTCTGGCAATGGTATATGGTATGTAATGTTATGTTCATCCAAGCGAATGCTGTTGGCATCCAAGCGGCGACAGAAGTCTTTGAAGTTCTTCTTGCCCAATGGCGACCAAGCAATCTCGGATAGCGCCACAGCACGAGGATACATCATATATTCCATCTTAGCATTGGTGTACATATACTCCGACCAGTTGTTGCATTGCACACCCAAGATGTGATGAGCCAAACCAAGAGTCTTGATGGTGTCTGGTACAGGATTGTAATTATATGTTGAAGACAGATATCTTGGAGGACTTGGGATGGTTACAGGCTCAATCTTGCTATCGCCCTGATACCAGTCGAGATACATACCGTCGCTGCCAGGAGTCATAATAACATCATGCTTCTGCATAGCAGCCTCGATACCACCTTGAGTTCCGCGCCACGACATCACAGTAGCATTTTCGCTAAGTCCACCTTCCAAGATTTCATCCCAGCCGATGATCTTTCTGCCACGCTTCTCCAACATCTTTTCTACACGCTTGATGACATAGCTCTGTAGTCTTTCTTCTGCTGTATGTTTACCTTCAGCCTGCAAACCTTCATCCTTGATGCGTTTCTGGCATGTAGGACAGTTCTTCCAGCTTGTTTTAGGACATTCGTCGCCACCAATATGGAAGTATTTGCCAGGGAAGAGAGGTACTATTTCGTCGAAGATATCGCCCAAGAAATTGAACATATCTTCTTTACCAGCGCACATCACAAGATCCTCGATGCCCCAAACAGTACGTGGGCTCCATTTCTCGCCCTTGCACGAAAGGTTTGGGTAAGCAGCTATTGCTGCCATCATATGACCAGGAAGGTCGATTTCTGGAATTACTGTGATATAGCGCTTTGCTGCGTAGTCAACTATTTCCTTTATCTGTTCCTGAGTATAATAGCCACCATACGAAGAGCCGTCACCCTCGGTGCGGATGCTACCTATGGTAGTCAACTTAGGATATTTCTTGATTTCTATACGCCATCCTTGATCTTCGGTGAGGTGGAAGTGCATGGTGTTGACCTTAAACATAGACATAAGATCCAACTGCTTCTTCACATTCTCTACAGTAATGAAATGGCGGCATGGGTCGAGGTGGAAACCACGATAACCAAAGCGAGGAGCATCTTCGATGTTGCAGCATTGAGCCACCCATTTCACTCCCTCAACCTTAGTTGCGCTTTCTACCTGAGCAGGCAACAATTGCATAAAACTCTGCATGCCATAGAAGGCGCCCTTGGCTGTTTTGGCCTTGATAGTCACGCCTTTAGCTGTTACGCTGAGACGATAACCCTCCTCCGCCATCTTCAAAGATGGTGTGATCTGAATAGTGATATTTCCTTTTTTGTCGCTCAATCTAACCTCGTAGCCTGTAGAAGCTTTTAGTTTGTCGGCCATATATTGAGCTATGTTCTTACCATCTGTTGTCTGGTAAGCAATAACCACTTTTTGTGGTAATACAAATTCGCCCTTTAAGGTTTGGGTCTTTACAGGTATAGGTATAATATTGACGTCGGCAGCGACAGCCGATGTTGGGTTTATTCCCAACATCGCTGCGCTAAAAGCCAACGAACCAAATAATAGATTTATTTTCGTCATTGGTTTGGTTATAATATTGATAGGTAGTATACTTGTTTAGAGAGGCTTATACTCTACGAATGCCTCCATAGCCTCGTAGCATGCCAAGCCCAACTTGTCGTAAAGACTTGCTGTTGCACGGTTGCGGTCCTCAGCTCTCTGCCAGAACAAACGCTCGTCGTTGCCAAGGAATGGTGCGCTCTCCATCTGTGACTGATGCTTGAGAATAGAGTTTCTCTTTGCTCTCAACTCCTCAGGGCTCAATGGCACACACATTTCGATATTCTCGATTTCCCATTCTGCCCATGCACCACGATACATCCAGATGCGGCAATCCTTAAGCCATTCTGCGCCCGCCTTCTTCTCTTCGTCGATGGCTGCGAGTACAGCGTCGGTACACTTCTTGTGAGTTCCATGTGGGTCAGCAAGGTCGCCAGCAACATATATCTGATGAGGCTTAACCTTCTGCAAAAGTGCTCTTACAACCTCAACATCCTTTTCGGTCATAGGCAACTTCTCAATCTTACCACTCTCATAGAAAGGCAAGTCGAGGAAGTGTACGTGGTCAAGTGGAATATCGTTGTAAGTACAAGCTGTACGAGCCTCACCACGGCGAATCAATCCCTTGATAGTCAGAATGTCTCTTGTGTCGAAGTCGCTCTCCTTCTTGTTAGCGAAGAAGTTCTTAATCTCCTTATATTTGTTAGAGATAATGCTGTCCTTAGAATCTGCGAAGATCTGGTTGAAGCCATTGATGAAGTGCATGAATCTTGTAACTTCCTCGTCGCCAACAGCGATGTTACCAGAAGTCTCGTATGCAACATGTACATCATGATTCTGCTGAACCAAGCGACGGATGGTACCGCCCATAGAGATAACGTCGTCGTCAGGGTGTGGAGAGAATACTATAACCTTCTTAGGGTATGGATTAGCACGCTCAGGACGATATGTGTCGTCAGCATTAGGCTTACCACCAGGCCAACCTGTGATAGTGTGCTGCAAGTCGTTGAAAATCTTTATGTTAGCGTTGTATGCTGAACCATAGAGAGCCAAGAGTTCGCTCAATCCATTCTCGTTGTAATCCTTGTTAGTAAGCTTCAAGATAGGCTTGCCAATCTTCTGGCATAGCCATACCAATGCAGAGCGTACCAACTTGTCGGTCCATTGGCAAGATGTTACGAGCCATGGGTGTTCGATGCGAGTAAGACGAGCTGCTGCACCAAGATCGAGCACTACCTGCACGTTTGGATGAGTCTGGAGGAATGATGCAGGCAGAGTGTCGGTGATAGAATTCTCTATTACCTTCTGCATGATTTCAGCCTTTTCCTCACCCCAAGCTGTAAGGTAAATAGCCTTAGCAGAGAGTAGGGTAGCAATACCCATTGTCAATGAGCAAGGAGGGATTGACTCCTTAGTCTTCTCACTTGCTTCCATCTCCTCACGTGATGTGTTACCAATAAGGATAAGACGTGTTGCCGACTGAAGGCCAGAACCAGGCTCGTTGGCTGCAATGTTTCCAGAGCGACCAATACCGATGAGAGCAACATCCAAACCACCGAAGGTCTTTATGCGCTGCTCATACAAGCGGCAGCAATCCTGAACAGCATCCTGAGCTACAAAGCCATCAAGAGTAAAGATGTTCTGCTCTTCTACATCTACGTGGTTGAGGAAACGCTCCTTCAACTGGTTGATAGTGCGAATAGAGCTATCTTTCTGCAAAGGATAATACTCGTAAGCATTGAAAATAACTACGTTACGGAAGCTTAATGCCTTTTTCTCGTAACGACGAATAAGCTCGTTGTAAACAGCATTGAGCGATGAACCTGTGCCCAAAGCCATAACATAGAATTTGCCTTCATGCTGTGCAGCCTTGATACCGGCTTCGATTCCATCAGCTACATGGCTTGCACCTTCAGCCATAGAAGCGAAGATGTCGGTATGTATCTTCTCCATTCTGGAGATTTCTGAATATTCTACAGTCGTCTTAGGCTTGTAGAATTCTACAGGTACTTTGTTAAGTACTATTTCTGAACTAAGATTAAGTCTCATGGTTCTGTGTGTTATTTGATTGATTTATAGATGATTATAGGTTGTCCTTTTCGATGTCCTTGAAGTAGCGATAGGTTCCAACTTTCAACTCATCTGTAGCAAGTTCGTCGCAAACGATAATGCCATGCTGGTGTAGCTGCAATGCGCTGATAGTCCACTCCTGAGTAACAGGACCCTCGATAGCAGCCTGCAAAGCACGAGCCTTGTTGTGACCGTTGCAAAGAATCATCACTTCCTTAGCAGCCATTACTGTACCAACACCTACAGTAAGAGCTGTGCTTGGTACTGCGTTCATGTCGCCCCCGAAGAAACGTGAGTTAGCGATGCGAGTATCGGTAGTAAGAGTCTTTACTCGTGTGCGAGAGGTGAGTGAAGAGAATGGTTCATTGAAAGCAATATGACCATCAGGACCGATACCACCAATAAAGAGGTCGATACCACCAACTTCTTCAATCATCTTTTCATAGTTCTTGCACTCCTCTTCCAAGTTCTCGGCATTGCCATTAAGAATGTGAATATTCTCCTTTGGGCAGTCGATGTGGTTGAAGAGGTTGTTAGCCATAAATGAGTGATAGCTTTCTGGATGGCTTTCAGGCAATCCTACATACTCATCCATGTTGAAGGTGAGCACATGCTTAAACGAAACTTCACCAGCCTTCACGGCTTTTACGATTTCTGCATACATACCCATAGGTGATGAACCTGTAGGCAAACCCAAAACAAAAGGTTTTTCTGCTGTTGGTTGGAAGGCATTTATAGTCTCCACTACATGACGAGCAGCCCAGCGTGAGAGCTCTTCATAGTTTTTTTCAATAATTACGCGCATGTTTTATAAATTTTAATTAGTTGTTTAATCTAATTTTTAATATGTAATTAGTTTCTTAGCCTAATTTATAGTTTCCAAGCTATGGCTGAAGCACCCAAGACTGCTGCTTTGGCGCCATCTAAGCCACTTTTTAGGAATTTTGCCTTACCTTTATATAATGAGAGCACATTCTCATTATATGCTTCCTCCATAGGACGGAAGAGTAGGTCGCCTGCCTGTGCCAATCCTCCGAAGAAGATGAAAGCCTCAGGACTAAGGAATGTAGCGATGTTTGCACATGCAATACCAATTCTTCTACCCGTTTGGCGGAAAACCTCTTGCGCCATAGCATCGCCAGCCATAGCGGCTTTATATACTTCGTATGATGAAAGTTCCTCTCTTGGAATATCTCTAAGCGATGTAGGCTCTGTTGATTCTTCCAACATTGCCACAGTGGTGCGAACTACACCTGTTGCTGAGCAATAAGTCTCTAAGCAACCTTTTCTGCCGCATCCGCATGGTCTGCCTTCTGGTTCCACCACCATGTGACCAAGCTCGCCAGCAAAACCATCGCAACCATAAATAAGCTGACCGTTGGCTACAATACCCGAACCAACACCTGTTCCCAAGGTTAGCTCTACGAAGTTTTTCATGCCAACAGCTTCGCCATATATCATTTCGCCCATAGCGGCAGCGTTTGCATCATTGGTTATGGCTACAGGAATGTTCAAACGGCTGGCAAACATGTCTGCCAAAGGTACAACTCCTTTAGCCCATGCCAAGTTAGCTGCTTGCTCAATTGTTCCATTATAGTAGTTTCCACCAGGAGCACCGATACCCATGGCATGAATCTTCTCCATACCACCTACCTGCTCTACGATTTGCATCACTGCCTTAACAGAATCCTCAACGTATGATTCTACATTTTGGTATCCCTGAGTCTTGATAGAGGTAGTGGTCAACACTTTGCCTTCTCTATCGATGATGCCAAACACGGAATTAGTTCCGCCCAAATCCAGGCCGATTACTAATGACTTTGCGCCGTATTCCATATTCCGATACTTTGTCTTTGAAGTTGATTCGTGATACCTATGTAATAGGTGTATTAGCTTCACTTAATCAATTTCTTTATTAACGATTGCTTAGTTATTAAAATATTTTATTTTGCAAAGTTACACCATTTATCATTACAAGCAAGCATTTTAAGGTTAATATTTCTAAAACTAATTAACTTTTGTGTTTTTTGTCTTTTATAAGTGTTAATAAGTGGGAAGTATACACTATATCAATTAGTTACGAATTTCAAGTTTTATTTCAGTTTTTTCTCTTTCTCAAGCCTATATATATAATAAGGTATATAGGGAAGTTGGAGGCAGAAAAAGTATTAAAATGAATTATTTTACTACGCTTTAAGGTTTATTAACGCTAAAAACCTTGCTGCGATGTATAAAACGACTATCTTTGCAAATAAAAAAAATTAGTTATGAAGTCAGACTTACTAAAATATATTAGAAAGATAAATTCCAAGCCTTCTGCACAGCGCAGATTGTTGGAGCAATTTGTCTCTAATGGAGCTTCAACAATCCCTGAGATGTCTAAGGGGATTGGTGTGAGTCTGCCTACAGCTACTACCGCTCTCAATGACTTGATCAAGGCTGGTCTTGTTCGCGAGGTGGGAAAGAGAGATAACTCTTCTGGTCGCATTCCTATGGAGTACGACTTGGTTCCAACGGCAGGCTATTTTGTTGGTGTAAATCCAGAGATGGATTGTTTAGCACTTGCAGCAAGCGATTTCTGTGGGAATCTAATAACAGAAAAGATAAGAATACCTTATATATATGAAAACACACCTGAGAGTTTGGAAAAACTTAGCGCTATAGTAAATGACTTTATCGCAGGTCTTCCATTCGGCAAAGAGGAAATCCTACAGGTTTGTGTGAATGTTGCAGAACGTGTGAATCCTTTCGAGGGTAGAGCATATAACATGTATACATTCCTGGATAAATCTCTTGCCGAAGCACTCGCAGGATTAATCCAACTTCCAGTTTGCATAGAGAATGATACTCGAAGCATGGCTTTCGCAGAATTCTGCAAAGGATGTTGTAAAGGACTGAAAGATGTAATCTTCGTCAACATCTGTTGGGGCTTGGGAATCGGAATTATCATCGACGGTAAACTTTACTACGGTAAGTCGGGATATTCTGGTGAATTTGGTCACATGACTGCCTACAACAACAACATCATCTGCCATTGCGGTAAGATTGGATGCATTGAAACAGAAGTTTCGGGCAGAGCTCTCAAGAGAAAGTTGACACAGAAGATCCTTGAAGGAAAAGTCTCAATACTTTCCGATAAGGTTTTAAATAAGAAAGAGGAACTCTCGTTGCATGATATCTTAGATGCCATTGCTAAAGAAGATGTGCTTAGCGTAGCAACATTACAACAAATAGCCGACGAACTCGGTAAGCAGTTGGCAGGCATCATCAATATCTTCAACCCAGAGATGTTGGTAGTAGGAGGTGAGATGTCGGCAACAGGCGACTACTTGACATTGCCTGTCAACATGGGAATCAAAAAATATTCGCTCAACATCATGAACGAAGATTCGCAGATTGTTACCTCTGAACTCAAAGGACTCGCCGGTATCACAGGCGCTTGCCTCATGGCAAGACACAGACTCCTAAATGATTGAAGCTAAAAAACAGTATCATATATCATCCAATAGTGTAATCACTAACTAAACCTAAGTGTTACTACTATAACCTAAACAACCTAATAATTTAAGCGGTAATATGAAGAAGTCTCTTCTCTTCGCGTTCTTACTGGGAACAACTATGACAGCTACAGCCCAGCGCAACGCCAACCAGGTGGAACCTGTTCTACCTATCCCTACTGCCAAGCAAGTGGAATGGCAAAAGTTAGAAACTTACGCCTTCATCCATTTTGGTCTTAACACCTTTAATGATAAGGAGTGGGGATATGGCAACACAGACGTGAAGACCTTTAATCCTACAAATTTGGATTGCGAACAATGGGCTAAGACCTTGGTGGCTGCAGGTATGAAAGGAGTAATCCTTACAGCCAAACATCACGACGGTTTCTGCCTTTGGCCTACACACACCACCGACTATTGCATTCGCAATACACCTTATAAGAATGGTGAAGGTGATTTGGTAGGCGAACTTTCCAAAGCTTGCAAGAAATATGGGTTGAAGTTTGGAGTTTACCTCTCGCCTTGGGATAGAAACCAAGCAAGTTACGGTTCTCCATATTACGTTAAATTCTATCATCGCCAGCTTACAGAATTGCTTAGCAACTATGGCGAACTCTTCGAAGTTTGGTTTGATGGAGCCAATGGTGGCGACGGTTGGTATGGTGGAGCAGAAGAAAAAAGAACTATTGACCGAAGAAACTACTACAACTTCCCAAGAATCTTCGAAATTGTAGATAGCCTTCAACCAAAAGCCACAGTATTTGGCGATGGTGGTCCAGGATGCCGCTGGGTAGGCAATGAAAATGGTTTTGCTGGCGAAACTTGCTGGTCGATGATACCTGCAAACACAGTTTTTCCAGGATTCAAGAACTACAAACAGCTCCAGTATGGATGGGAAGACGGAAATCAGTGGACTCCAGCCGAGTGTGATGTGTCAATCAGACCAGGATGGTTTTACCACGAGAGCGAAGATGGCAAAGTGAAGAGTGTTGACGACCTCTGCAACCTCTACTACCGAAGTGTAGGCCACAATGCAACAATGCTTCTCAACTTCCCTGTAGATAAAAATGGTCTTATCCACCCTGTAGACTCAGCAAACGCTGTTAATTTCCACAAAAAGATACAGCAAGAGTTGGCGGTAGACCTTTTGAAAGGTGTAACTCCTAAAGTTGACAGCCAGCAAGGCAAAAATGGAGGAAAGAATATCACCGACGGTAACTACGACACATTTTGGGCTTCAAAGAAAGTAAAAGGAGCAAGCATTGAGTTTCAACTTGGCAAGGCAAAGCAGATTTCACGCCTTATGCTTCAAGAGTACATTCCGTTGGGACAACGTGTAAAAGCCTTCTCGGTATACTACCTACAAGGAAAAGAATGGGTGAAACTCGATCCTAATGAAGAAACAACAACTATCGGCTACAAGCGTATACTACGCTTTGATGAAATAACAACCAATGGCATACGCGTCGTATTTGATGACGCAAAAGGATGTCCTGTAATTAATTCTGTTTCAGCATATTAATATATAAATCTAAATATTTAAAAGAACGTAAATTTAACTAACAAATGAAGCGGAGATTGCTTTTTGCCTTACTTGTAGTAGCGACGACAATTGCAATGGCAGGCAACAAAAAGGAAAAAGTAATATTCCAAGACGACTTCAACAGCTCGAACCCTATTCCTAACCCAAAGGTATGGAAGTTATGCGAATCTTTTAAAGTGGCATGGGCGCAGCATTTCGAACACGTCAAGGGATATGAAAATGTGAAAGTGGAAGACGGCTACCTTAAATTAAAGGCAAACAAAGCCGATGGACACTATAAAACTGGTGGCATCAAAACTATCAATGGTTTCGACAAGAATACCAGGGTAGAGGTGAGAGCCAAATTGACAAAAAGGGCGCGTGGCGCTTTCCCTGCCATTTGGCAGATGCCGATAGGCGGACTGTCTTGGCCTAAGAGTGGGGAAATTGATCTTATGGAATGGGTACAAGATACCCCAATGGAAATATATCAAACAGTACACACCCATTATGTCAATGGAGAAACAGGAACTGCAGGAGCTACTAACCCTAACAGAGACCTGAACTTTGATATCACTCAATTCCATGTTTATGGAGCAGAAAGAACTGATGATGCAGTCATCTTCTATGTAGACGGTAAGGAAACTTACAGGTATGAAAATATGCATTTAGAAAAAGAAAAATTGCAATTTCCATTCTGTGACTTCAAGTTCAATCTTATTCTTAACTGCTCACTCGGTGGAACCCTCAATGGCAACAAAACTTGGGCTGGCGAGATTCACGACGAGGAACTACCTGTAGAGATGTGGGTAGACTGGGTGAAAGTGGTAAAAACAAAATAGTTAACTCAAAATGAACAACAATTCGAATTTATTCACTAACAATATATTTAACCTTATGGACAAAAGAGCAAATTTGTATTTTGCGGCTCTCTTAGGTGCTATGTCTCCTATATGTGCCGCCCCTGCATTTGCAAACCAGACCTATTCGGCAACTGCATTGCAGCAACAGAGTGCTTGCACTGGTACAGTAACTGATTCTAATGGTGAGCCTGTTATTGGCGCTACTATCAGAATTGAAGGTATGACCGGTGGTACAGTAACTGACATCGATGGTAAATTTACCCTTAACAAGGTAGCTAAGGGCGCTAAGCTTACAGTTACTTATGTTGGTTTCACGGCACAGACCGTTACATGGACAGGCGCCCCATTGAGCATTACTTTGCAAGATGACGCTAACATGTTGGAAGAGACCGTAGTAATCGGTTACGGTACTGTTAAGAAAGCTGACTTGGCAGGTTCTGTAGCTGTTATGGAAGGCAAGGCATTTAAGGATCAGCCAGTTCCTCGTATCGAAGATGCACTCAACGGACGTATGTCGGGTGTCCAGGTAATGTCGAGTGGTGTTCCTGGTGGTGCAATGAAGATTCGTGTACGTGGTACAAGCTCTGTAAACAAGAGCAACGACCCTCTCTATGTAGTAGACGGTATCGTACGTGAAACAGGTCTTGAGGGCATCAACCCTGAGGATATCCAGAGCATCCAGGTTTTGAAGGACGCTTCTTCAACAGCTATCTATGGTGCACGTGGTGCTAATGGTGTTGTAATGGTACAGACCAAGACTGGTAAGGCTGGTGCTACACAGGTAACATTCGATGCTACATTTGGTGTATCTAACGCTTATAACTTGCCTGAGGCAATGAGTGCTAAGCAGTATGCACAGGCATTGGTTGATTACAAGGGTGTGGCTCAAGATGCAGTTCAGGGTTACTTGGACGGTAGCAAGTCTGGTATCGATTGGATGGATCAGCTCACTCAGACTGGTGTTACTCAGAACTATAAGGTAGCAGTTTCTCAAGGTAACGAGAAGACTCAGACATACTTCTCTGCTAACTATATGGATCAGAAGGGTGTAATCACAGATACCAATTCTAAGCGTTATGCAGTTAAGGCTAACATGCACAACAAGATTTTTGATTGGTTGGAGATGACTACCGATATCAACCTCTCTCAGACAGACAACTCTGGTGTAGGTTTTGGTCAGAACCAGGAAAACCCTATTTGGGTAGGTTTGAACTACTCTCCTACAATGGAGATGATGGATGCAAATGGTAATTATAATAAAGACCCATATAACTGTATCCAGAACAATCCATACGGAATCGTTCATGGTACTCAGAACGATCGCAAGCGTACAATGGTTAATGGTCACGTTGATTTGAAGTTCAACATCCTCAAGGGTTTGACATTCACAACAACCAACGCTATCGACTACAATGATTATAAGTCATACAGCTTTATGTCTGCAAAGGTTAACAAAGCTGGTAACAATATGGGCAACAGCGATGCAACTGTTACAGCTTTGCAGTCAACCAACAACTTGACCTACATGGGCAAGTGGGGTGAGCACAACTTGACAGCTACTGGTGTATGGGAAGTTTCTTCTAACGAGGTTCGTCGTTTGGGCTTAACAGGTACAGGTCTTGCTCACGAGCAGTTAGGTTACTGGAATATTGCAGATGCAACTATCAAGACTCCTTCAAATGGTTATAGCAAGTGGACAATGCTCTCTGGTGTAACTCGTTTAATGTACAACTACGCTGACCGTTATATGTTGACTGGTACATTCCGTGCCGATGGTTCAAGCCGCTTTACAAACAAGAAGTGGGGTTACTTCCCATCTGTAGCTGCTGCATGGACCGTTTCAAACGAAAAGTTCTGGAAGCCTCTCAGCAATGCAGTTGAATATTTGAAGATTCGCGCAAGCTATGGTATCATTGGTAACCAGGATATCTCTCCTTATTCTACTCTTGGTGCATTGGGTACTACAGGTTTCTCATATGGTACAAATCAGTCATATACAGGTTATTGGGCTAATGGTCTTGCTACTCCAGACTTGACATGGGAGAAGGTTCATCAGTTCGACCTTGGTGTTGATCTCGGCTTCTTCGGCAACCGTTTGAGCGTTAGCTTTGACGTATTTAGCAAGAAGACTAAGGACGCTCTCTTGCAGACATCTTCTCCTGGCTACTTAGGCGGAACAAGATATTGGGTTAACGCTGGTGAGGTTAGTAACAAGGGATTCGATGTTACTATCAACGGTCAGATTCTCCAGACTAAGGATTGGAAATGGTCTACAACCTTGAACGCAAGCTACATCAAGAATGAAGTTACAAAGATGACTGCTGAGGATCCTATCATTTATGGTCAGACTCCTTCTCCTGGTACTATTGATCCATGTACTATCATCAAGGAAGGTGAAGCTATCGGTACATTCTACGGCTTTAAGTGGGCTGGTGTAAAAGAGAATGACAAGGGTCAGTTTGTAGATATGTATTATGCTGCAGATGGTTCTATAACAGCTACTCCTGATGCTTCTAAGGATCGCTTCGTATTAGGTCGTTCAAATCCTGATGTTACATTTGGTTGGAACAATAGCGTTTCATATAAGAACTGGGACTTCAACGTATTCTGCAATGCAGCATTCGGTGCTAAGCGTTTGAATATGGTACGTTTCGCAATGAACTCAATGGTAGGTGCTTCAATGTTCGTAACTGATAAGGATTACTTCAACAATGTTGGCGTAACAATGCCTACAATGGGTGCAGAGAACAAGACTTATGGTAACTCTGACAAGTGGCTTGAGAAGGCTGACTACTTCCGTTGCGAGAATATCAGCATCGCTTACACATTCCCACGTAGCGTAACTAAGTTGGCTGACATCCGTCTTTCACTCTCAGCTCAGAACCTCTTCACTATTACAAGCTATAAGGGTATCGACCCTGCAGGTAGTTCATTCGGTGGTGACAATGTTGACCGTGACAATGGTTTGGATATGGGTGCTTATCCTAATCCACGTACCATCACAATGGGCGTTCGTGTAAACTTCTAATTTAAACAATCTAAAAACTGTAATAATTATGAAAACTAAGAAATTATTATATATGGGTTGTCTCATGGCTGCATCCTTGTTTACCTTCTCGTCTTGTGGCGACTTCTTGGATGAGGAACCAAAGGGACTATTATCTCCAGAAAACTTCTTCGCAAGCGAAGATGACCTTAATGCAAGTGTTAACGCATTGTATGATAGAATTAACCAGACCCAGAGCTGGACAAACCCTATGTACCCACAGTGGCAGGGTGATGACATCACAGCTAACCCTGGTTCTAATAAGCAGGCTTGTGCTGCCCTCGATGCTTTTGCATCTGATGGTGCTAACAAGGGTGTAACTGATGCATGGAATCAGCACTATTCTGTAATCAAGGCTGCTAACTTGATTATTGCTGGCGCAAATAATGCAAAGGTAGATCAGGCTAAGATTAATGTAGCTTTGGGTAATGCTCACTACTGGCGTGCTTACGCTTACTTCTATTTGGTTCGCGTATTTGGTCCTATTCCATTGATTACATCAACCAATACAGATCAGTTGGAAGTAACTCCAGAAAGCATTGAAAAAGTATATGAGTTGATCGTTAAGGACTTGCAGGATGCTGTTAACGAGCTTCCTACAAAGTATGAAAAGGATCCTGCTCGCTTGTTCGGTGTAGACGTATGGACTACAAAGCAGGCAGCACAGTCTACATTGGCAGCTGTTTATATGTCAATGGCTGGTTATCCTCTCAACAAGGGTGCTGAGTATTACAAACTCGCTGCAGAGCAGGCTAAGGCTGTCATTGATGGCAATGGTTCTTATGGTTTCATCTTGAACCAAGCGTGGAAGGATGTCTACTCAATGGGTAACAACTACAACATGGAAACCGTGGTTGGTATCAACAATGATGCCAAAGGTTGGTGGGATCATGACTCACAGCTTTCTTCTTGCTGCCGCTTCGAAGGTCTCGGTGATGGTGGCTGGGGTGACGCTTGGGGTGAAATAGCATTCTGGAAGAGATATCCAGAGGGTGCACGTAAGGATGCCATCTATGCTCCTAAGGTAACAATGCAGGAAAATAATACTATTACAGAGTCTTATGACTGGTGGGAAATCTCTCCAACTGATGTTTGGAAAGCAGAGAAGATGCCTACAGATCCTAAGAAGTTGGAAGAAAAGAAAGCAGAGCTTGACAAGATTATTGATAAAGAAACTAAGGATATCGCTGCAGGTAAGTTAACAGAGGAAAACAGAACTAAGAGAAAGGTTAATGGCGTTTATGAATACCATAAGTACTGGAAGGGTAAGCCATTCGTTGAGGCTAACCACCCAATGTTCTGTATCTTTACTGTAAATAGTGATGAGAATGGTAATATGCTTCGTGAGGCTTACGATTATACTAAGCCTAACTGGGGTGGTATGATTAACGACCGTCGCCATAACCTTATCCGCTATTCAGAGGTTCTCCTTTGGTATGCAGAGAGTGCAGCTCGCGCAGGTCTTTCTGACTTGACTCTTGCAAAGAAGTGCTTGAAGGACGTTCGTAAGCGTGCCGTTACAGATTACGAGAACGTAACTCTTAGCGATGGTACTACCGTTAAGATTGATAACATGAGCGCTGCTCAGCTTGCAGATGCTTGTTACATCGAGCACGGATGGGAAGTTGCAGGTAACTGGGTATCAATGGTTACTCGTCGTGCTGATGAGCTTCGTATGAACGAACTCCAGAAGAATTTTGAATACCGTGTTGCTAATGCTCCTCTTGTTGTTGCAAAGGATGCTACAGGCAATGATATCAAGGTAAAGGAGCAGGTTTCTGTTTCAGGTTCTTGGTCAGAGAGCAGAATTTACTGCCCATATCCAACATCTGATGGTGAGAAGAATCCTAACTTGAAGAACTAAAACTCAGTGGGTACTCACTCACAACATAGAGGGGATGCCAAACGGCATCCCCTTTTTTCTAATTAAACAATCTGATTTTTTTTGGCTAACTAAACAATCAGTTTTTATGGTTAACAATAATAAAAACCAAATCAATCGCTCATTGCTGGCTATGGCAGCCTTGCAGGCAATGCCATTGTCTATATTTGCCCAGAATGCAGGAGATAGACCTAATATATTATATATAATGTGTGACGACCATGCTATGCAAGCCATTAGCGCATATGGTAGTCCAATATCTAAACTTGCTCCTACACCAAATATCGACCGACTTGCAGAAAGAGGTATGAAGTTTAACGAGGCTTTCGTTGAAAACTCACTCTCTACTCCAAGTCGTGCTTGTTTGATGACAGGTCTGTATAGTCACCAGAATGGTCAGCGACAGTTGGCAGAAGGTATCGACACCACAAAGACCTTCTTTTCTGAGATGTTGCAAGATGCAGGCTACGAAACAGCAGTTGTGGGTAAGTGGCATATGTCGTGTACTCCAAAGGGATTCGATTATTATCATGTGTTGAACGATCAAGGACAGTATTATAACCCAACTTTCGCATCTACTGGTAATTATGGCAACTACAAGCAAGAGATGGGCTATGCTACCGACCTTATCACCGACCATGCTATCGAATATCTTGATGGCAGAGACCAAAACAAGCCTTTCTGCTTGTTGGTTCACCACAAGGCTCCTCATCGTATTTGGATGCCAAATACCAAATATGTGAGCAAGTATGCCAATGTAGACTTCCCATTGCCAGAAACTTTCTGGGACGATTATGAATCGCGTGGCTCTGCAGCTTCTACTCAGAAGATGTCTATCGACAAATATATGGAGATGGTGCGCGACCTTAAGGTTCCTGAGATGTACGACCCTTCGACTCCTGAAGGACGCGACTCTTACGCTGGACTTCAGAGCGAGCTCGGACGTATGACAGCAGAGCAGCGCGAAGCTATCGACGCATACTATATGCCACGCAACCGTGAATTCTTGAGCAAAAATTTCACAGGCAAGGAACTGATAGAATGGAAATATCAAAACTATATTCGCGACTATATGGCTGTTATCGCTTCGGTAGATGAGAGTGTAGGCAGACTATTGGATTATCTCGACAGTCACAACCTCACCGATAACACCATCATCGTGTATACCTCCGACCAAGGTTTCTATATGGGTGAGCACGGATGGTTCGACAAGCGATTTATGTATGAGGAGTCTTTCCACACACCTCTTATCATAAGCTATCCTAAGCATATACAGCCACAGAGCGTATGCAACCAGATGGTACAGAATATCGACTTTGCTCCTACATTCCTCGATTTGGCAGGAGTAGAAAAGCCTAAGTATATGCCTGGCACATCATTGCAACCTTTGTTTGCTGGAAAGCCTGTGAAGAAATGGCGCAAGAGCCTTTACTATCATTATTACGACTATCCTACATATCACCTTGTTCGTAAACACGATGGTGTGCGCACAGAGCAGTATAAGCTTATACATTTCTATGGAAAGGGTGGTGAAAGAGCGGTTGCTGAAAACAAATATCAGCGTCAGCCAGGAACATCAGAGTATGGTTGCTTCCAGTATCTCAAGTCTATCAACTATATCACCGACGATGCCGATATCGACTACTACGAGCTTTACGACATCAAGGCAGACCCTAACGAGATGCACAACATCTATGGTAAGCCTGGTATGCAGAAGGTAGAGAAAGAGATGAAGAAGATTCTGGCTACATATCGCAAGAATCTGAATGTAGATGAATAATTAGAAAATTTAAGTCTCGACTTTATGAAAAAAACAAGCAAGGCAATATTTTTAACGGGGGTAGGCATATCGTGCCTACCGTCCTTGGTTTGGGCAAAGCAGAATGTGCAGCAACCTAATATCCTCTTTATTCTCTGCGACGATATGGGATATGGTGACTTGGCATGCTATGGTCAGCCATATATTCATACTCCTAATATCGACGAAATGGCACGCGAGGGTATGCGTTTCACTCAGGCATATGCAGGATCGCCAGTTTCAGCCCCATCGCGAGCTACCATCATGACAGGTCAGCATACGGGTCATACCCACGTTAGAGGCAACAAAGAATATTGGCGCGGAGTGCCAATGGTGAAGTATGGAGAAAACGAAGAGTATTCTGTAGTTGGTCAGGAACCTTACGACCCACAGCACAAGATACTGCCAGAGATGCTCAAAGACAAAGGCTATCGTACAGGAGTGTTTGGTAAGTGGGCAGGAGGCTACGAGGGTTCGGCTTCTACTCCAGATAAGCGTGGTGTAGATGAATTCTATGGCTACATCTGTCAATTCCAAGCCCACCTCTATTATCCAAACTTTTTGAATCGATATAGCAAATCGTTGGGCGATACAGCTGTGGTGAGAGAGGTGATGGAGCAAAACATCCAACATCCGATGTTTGGTAAAGATTATTTCAAACGTACGCAATATTCAGCCCGTATCATTCACGACAAGGCTTTGGAGTGGATAGACAAGCAAGATGCGCAACATCCTTTTGTAGGATTCTTGACCTATACTTTGCCTCATGCCGAACTTGCACAACCCGAAGATTCTATCTTGGAGAACTATCAGAAACAGTTCTTTAATGATAAGACTTGGGGCGGATGGGAAGACTCAAGATACAATTCTTCTGTTCATACCCACGCTCAGTTTGCAGGCATGATAACTCGTCTCGACCAATATGTAGGCGAAGTATTCGCAAAACTTAAGGCTAAAGGTTTGGAGAAGAATACCATGGTAATCTTTACTTCCGACAATGGTCCTCACGAAGAGGGAGGTGCCGACCCAGAATTCTTTGGACGTGATGGTAAGCTAAAGGGATTGAAGCGCCAATGCTATGAGGGTGGCATACGCATACCTTTCATTGCTTGGTGGCCAGAGCATATCAAGGCAGGAGCAGTCAACGACACCCAGTTTGCTTTCTACGACCTAATGCCAACATTCTGTGACTTGGCAGGAATTAAAAACTTTGCTAAGCGCTACACCAATAAGAAATTGGCTGGCGATGGCTTCGATGGTATCTCTATCGCTCCTACACTCTTGGGCAACGATGCAGAACAGAAACACCACGAATATCTATATTGGGAATTCCATGAAACCGACCAAATAGGTGTGAGAAAAGGTGATTGGAAGCTCGTGGTAGAGAAAGGCGAACCTCGACTCTACAACTTGGCAACGGATATTCACGAAGACAACAATGTGGCAGCCGAACATCCTGAACTATTAGCAGAACTATTGGCAGCAATACTAAAGGAGCATACCGATAGTCCAGACTTTCAGATCACATTACCACGATTCCCATAGACCATATTATATATAATATATTATGACTGACAACATAGCAACTCCATTTGCCAAGCCTCTGTATGTGATGCTGAAACCTGCAGGTGCGCATTGCAACTTGGCATGCAAATATTGTTATTACTTAGAAAAGAACAACCTCTACGACAAATCTCATCGCCATATTATGAGCGACGAGATGTTGGAGCAGTTCACACGAGAGTATATCGAGGCGCAAACCATGCCACAGGTGCTATTCACCTGGCATGGTGGCGAACCATTGGTGCGCTCCATTGATTTTTATAAAAAGGCGTTGACTCTGCAAAAGAAATATGCACGAGGTCGCCGCATAGATAATGTTATCCAGACCAATGGCACTATGCTTACAGACGAATGGTGTGAATTCTTTGCACAGAATAATTGGCTGGTTGGCATCTCTATCGATGGTCCACAGGAGTATCACGACCATTACCGACTAACCACCACGGGAAACCCTTCGTGGCAGAAGGTGATACACGGCATAGAACTCTTGAAGAAGCATCATGTGGAATGGAATGCTATGGCGGTGGTGAACGCATATAATGCCGACCATCCTTTGGAGTTTTATCATTTCTTTAAGGATAATGGTTGTCAATATTTGCAGTTTACTCCTATTGTGGAACGACTCACTAAGCATCAGGATGGACGCACATTGGCAAGCCTTGCCGACGACAAAGAGATACCACTTGCCGATTTCTCGGTGACGCCAGAACAATGGGGGAGTTTCCTCTGTGCTATCTTCGACGAGTGGGTGCGCAATGATGTGGGCAAGATGTTTGTGGAAATCTTCGACTGTACTCTTGCCAACTGGATGGGAGTGTTGCCAGGCATCTGTGCTTATTCAAAGAATTGCGGTCATGCAGGCGTTATGGAGCATAATGGCGATGTATATTCCTGCGACCACTTTGTGTTCCCAGAATATAAGCTTGGCAACATTCGCGACCACACTTTGATAGAAATGCTATATGGCGACAAGCAGCATGCCTTTAGCCGACTGAAGCATACCTCATTGCCACGCCAATGCAAGGAGTGTGATATGGAGTTTGCATGTCATGGCGAATGTCCTAAAAATCGCTTTGAAAAAGATAAATATGGTGAGCCTGGCTTAAACTATCTCTGCAAAGGCTACTACCAATATTATTCTCATGTGGCACCATATATGGACTTTATGAAACGCGAGCTGCAAGCACAGCGTCCGCCTGCCAACATCATGGAAGCCTTGAAGAAGTAATTACATCATCAAATCGCTCATCACCATATCGCTCACATATAAGCCCTTGCGACTTAAGCTCAGACGATTGTCTGTTAGGGTTAATAAGCCTTGGGCGATATGGCGTTGAGCCTCGGCGAGTAGATGATGGCGATATTTTTCTTCCAACTCGTTGATGTTGATACCTTCCTTTGTTCTAAGGGCTGTTGTTATGAGGTCGTCGTAGTGGGTATCGCTATCGATAATCTCGCTCTCAGAAGGCAATATATCATTGCTTATTGCCTCGATATATTTCTTTATGTTGTCTACGTTCCAACTTCTTGTAGCCTTGTTGTAGGAATGAGCCGAAGCACCTATGCCAAGGTAGGGAATGTCGTGCCAATAGCTGCTGTTGTGGCGTGAGCGAAACGAGGTGCCATCGGCAACTATGCGAGCAAAGTTGCTTATCTCGTAGTGGTCGTAGCCATTAGCGCTAATGGTATCTATCAATACATTATACATTTCAAGGCTCAGCTCTTCGTCAATCTCCTTAACTTTTCCTTGCTCAAGCATTCTGCCAAGAGCAGTTCCCTCTTCATACATCAAACTATAGGCAGAGATATGCTCTGGCTTCAGGGCAAGAGCTTGACTGATATCGGCGCGCCAATCGTCGAGAGTTTCTTCAGGGAAGCCAAACATAAGGTCGATGCTGATATTATGGATTCCAGCTTGGCGCAGAATATCGACAGCACGTATAGCCTCGCTGGCATCATGTCGACGATGCAGAAACTTCAAACGGTTATTGTCGAAAGTCTGCATGCCCATGCTCACACGGTTTACAGGCAATCCACGGAGCAATTCAGTAGTAACATCGTCGGGATTACACTCCATAGTAATCTCTGCATTTGGGTCTACATCATACACCTTATATATATATAGGAACAGACGCTCGAGATTTTCGTGCGTAAGTTGCGATGGTGTGCCACCACCAAGATATATTGTTGAGATATGCTTATCTGCATCAGGCAATGCTGCTCTAAGCTCCATCTCTCGGCATAGAGCATCTACATATTTATCTTGAAGCTCGGGCAGGGTGGTGGAGTAGAATCCGCAATAAATGCAGCGGCTTGCACAAAAGGGTATGTGAATGTATAATCCTGTCATAATGGTGCAAAATTACTAATAACTATTTGCAAAATACTAATAAGTGTAAAAATATTGCCATCTTTATGCTCTTTTTCTTGGTTGTGTCGCAAAAAAGTTCTAACTTAGACGGCAGAATTTGAGTTTTACTCTATTCTAACCTTTTGCAGAACTATATTACTAACAACTTAAATCTTTTGATATGAGAGTATATCAGACTAATGAAATCAAAAACATTGCCCTTGTTGGCAGTGCGGGTTCAGGCAAGACCACTCTTGCCGAGAGTATGTTGTTTGAAGCAGGCATCATTAAGCGCCGTGGCTCAGTGGAAGCCAAGAATACGGTTAGTGATTATTTCCCTGTAGAGCAGGAATATGGATATTCTGTATTCCCAACTGTATTCCATACAGAATGGAATAATAAGAAACTCAACATCATCGACTGCCCAGGTTCTGATGACTTCGTGGGTGGTACCATCACAGCACTCAACGTAACAGATGAGGCTGTTATTCTTATCAACGGACAGTATGGTCCTGAGGTTGGTACTCAAAACCATTTCCGCTACACCGAGAAACTTAAAAAACCTGTAATCTTCCTTATCAATCAACTTGATAGCGATAAGTGCGACTTCGACGCTATCATCGCAAGCATGCAGGAGATTTATGGTCCTAAGTGTGTTCAGATACAATATCCTATTTCTACAGGCCCTGGCTTCAATTCTTTGATCGACGTGCTGTTGATGAAGAAGTATTCATGGAAGCCTGAGGGTGGTGCTCCTGTCATTGAGGATATCCCTGCAGAAGAAATGGACAAAGCCATGGAGCTCCACAAAACTCTCGTTGAGGCTGCTGCCGAGAACGATGAGGGATTGATGGAGAAATTCTTCGAGGAGGAAACTCTTACCGAAGATGAACTTCGCGAGGGTATCCGCAAGGGTTTGGTTACACGCTCTATCTTCCCAGTATTCTGCGTTTGCGCAGGCAAGGATATGGGTGTACGCCGCTTGATGGAATTCTTGGGCAATGTAGTTCCTTTCGTTAGCGAGATGCCTAAGTTGCACAACACTCGTGGCGAAGAGGTTACTCCTGATTCTAACGGTCCTGAGTCATTATATTTCTTCAAGACTGGTATGGAGCCACATATCGGTGAGGTTTCTTACTTCAAGGTGATGAGTGGTAGTGTTAAGTCAGGAGACGACTTGTCGAATGCCGACCGTGGTTCTAAGGAGCGTATTGGTCAGATTTATGCTTGCGCTGGTGCTAACCGTATTCCTGTAGATCAGCTTTGTGCTGGCGATATCGGCTGTACCGTAAAGATGAAGGATGTGAAGACAGGAAATACTCTCAACGGTAAGGGTACTGAGCAGCATTTCGACTTCATTAAATATCCTAACTCTAAATATTCTCGTTCTATCAAGGCTGTTAACTCTGCTGAAACAGAGAAGCTTATGGCTGCTATGCTGAAGATGCGCCAAGAAGATCCAACATGGGTTGTAGAGCAGTCTAAGGAGTTGCGCCAGACTATCGTTCATGGTCAGGGTGAATTCCACCTCCGCACATTGAAGTGGCGTTTGGAGAACAACGAGAAGATTCAGGTACAGTTTGGTGAACCTAAGATTCCTTATCGCGAAACTATCACCAAGATGGCTCGTGCCGAATATCGTCATAAGAAGCAGAGTGGTGGTGCCGGACAGTTTGGTGAAGTTCACCTTATCGTAGAGCCATACGCAGAGGGTATGCCAGACCCAACAACATATAAGTTTAATGGTCAGGAGTTCAAGATGAACATCAAGGGCCGTGAGGAAGTTAACCTCGAGTGGGGTGGCAAGTTGGTATTCATCAACTCTGTAGTAGGTGGTGCTATCGATACTCGCTTTATGCCTGCTATCCTCAAGGGTATCATGGAGCGCATGGAGTCTGGTCCGTTGACAGGTAGCTACGCTCGCGACGTACGAGTTATCGTTTACGACGGTAAGATGCACCCTGTAGACTCTAATGAACTTTCGTTCATGCTCGCTGCTCGTCATGCCTTCTCTGAGGCATTCAAGAATGCAGGTCCTAAGATTCTCGAGCCTATCTACGACCTCGAGGTTTATGTACCTTCAGACTTCATGGGCGATGTGATGAGCGACCTTCAGGGACGTCGTGCCCTCATCATGGGTATGGACTCTGAGGCTGGTTATCAGAAGCTTCAGGCTAAGATACCATTGAAGGAACTCTCTAACTATAGTATAGCATTGAGCTCATTGACTGGTGGCCGTGCTTCGTTTACAACAAAGTTCGCAAGCTACGAACTTGTTCCTAACGATATCCAGCAGCAGCTCATCGATGCTCACGCTTCTGAGGAAGAGGAATAAAATATAAGTGAAGAATTTAAGTGAAGAGTGAAGAACGAAGAGTGAAGAATCTAATGGTTTATAAAACTATTTAATTCTTAGCCTTCCCCTTCACCCTCCACTTTCACTCTTCACTTTTTACTTTTTTCCGCATGCAAACTATTTAATCCTTCGTTCTTCACTCTTCGTTCTTCACTCTTCGTTCTTCACTCTTCACTTAAATTCTTCACTCTTCACTTAATTTATGTTAGACAACTTTTATAATTGGTTTATGATGCTCCCAGCCTTGGAACAGGTGTTTTGGGTTTGCGCAATGATTAGCTCATTCTTTTTTGTAATTCAACTCTTACTTACGCTTATCGGAATGGACTCAAGTGATGTTTGTGTCGACTTTGACGGTCCCGACACAATGGATCTTGGCGGAGGAGTCTCGCTCTTTACAGTTCGTGCCTTCGTTAATTTTCTCTTGGGTTTTGGCTGGGGTGGTCTCAGCATATGCCAACTCACTCGCAATGTCTTAGTAATAGTTCTTGTAGCCTTGGCTACCGGAGTTTTGTTTGTGTGGGTGATAAGGCTCCTTTATAAGAATGTTCGTCATCTTGAATATAATGCCGCTTTCAATATTGAAGAGTGCGTGGGCAAAACAGCCACCGTATATCTTCGTATTCCTGCAAATAATGTGGGAGTAGGCAAGGTGCAGATTAGCGTGCGTGGTTCAGTGCACGAACTAGATGCTTGCAGCGATGGGGAATTTATTCCTACTGGTGCCAAGGTGCGCATTCTGGAGGTTATAGACAAGAATATATTAAAAGTAGAAAAACTAAATAAATAATAATATTATGATTGAATCTGTTTATGTGATTTTAGCTTTGCTGGTGCTTGTTGTGGGCACTCTCCTTGCTTTGATTAATCGTTATCGCCGTTGTCCTTCAGATAAGATTTTGGTTATCTATGGTGGACGAAAGTCTAAATCGTCGGCAAAGTGTGTGCATGGTGGTGGTGCCTTCGTGTGGCCTATCATAGAAGACTATCAGTATCTTAGTCTTACACCTATTTCTATAGATGCCAACCTCACCAATGCACTTTCTAAGCAGAATATCCGTGTGGATGTGCCTTGCCGATTTACCGTTGGTGTTTCTACCGAGCCTGATAGCATGGCTGCCGCTGCTGAGCGTTTGCTTGGTCTTAATGCTGGTCAGATTCAGGAATTGGCTCGTGACATCCTCTTTGGTCAGCTTCGTCTTGTTATTGCTACAATGAGCATCGAGGAGTTGAATTCCGACCGCGATAAGTTCCTTGAGAGTATCTCTGCCAATGTAGAGGTGGAATTGAAGAAGATTGGTTTGCGACTAATCAACGTCAATGTTACCGATATCAAGGACGAGTCGGGATATATCGAGGCTCTTGGTCGTGAGGCTGCCGCTAAGGCAATCAACGAGGCTAAGGTGCGTGTGGCTGAGCAAGATAAGATAGGTGAAATTGGTAAGGCAGAAGCCGACCGTGAAACTCGCGTTCGTACTGCTGAGGCTAATGCCGAGGCTGTGAAGGGTGAAAACGAGGCTAAGGTTGCCATCGCTGCTTCTGAGGCTTATCGCCGTGAGCGTGAGGCTGAGGCTCAGCGCAAGGCTATAGCATCAGAGAAGGTGCAAGAGGCAAAGGCTTTGGAAGAGGCTTATGCTGCACAGAAGATTGCCGAGGAGGCTCGTGCAGAGCGTGAGCGTTCTACTCAGAATGCCAACATCCTTGTGCCACAAGAGATAGAGAAGCGCCGCCGTATCATCGAGGCTGAAGCTGAGGCTGAGAAGGTTCGCGTAAATGCTAAGGGTGAGGCAGATGCTACATTCGCTAAGATGGAAGCTGAGGCTAAGGGTCTCTATGAGGTGCTCACCAAGCAGGCTTCGGGTTATAAGGAGATGGTACTTGCAGCAGGTGGCGATGCCAACAAGGCTTATATGCTGTTGTTGCTTGAGAAGTTGCCTGAACTCGTTAAGACTCAGGTGGAGGCAGTCAAGGGTATCAATATCGAACACGTTACAGTTTGGGATGGTGGCAACTCAGCCGATGGCAAGGGGTCTACTGCCAACTTCGTTTCTGGTTTGATGAAATCTGTACCTCCTCTCCACGAGCTCTTCGATATGGCAGGACTTAAGCTCCCTGAGTATTTGGCTAAGGAGCAAGAGAAGAAGGAAGAGAAGAACGAAGAGTGAAGAAAATAAGTGAAGAGTGAAGAACGAAGAGTGAAGAATTAAATACCCCAAGGGTTGAGTTTGCAGCAACTCGGTTGCTGCACTTCGCCTCACTCTCACTCTCACTCTCACTCTCACCTTCACCTTCACCCTCTCCCTTTTTTCCTTTTTCCTTTTCCCTTTTCTCTTTTCTTTTCTCCTCACTTCTTTCCATAATAAAAAGGTGGCGCATATCAATAATGATAAAGCGCCACCTTTTTCTATTTACTATTTTATTCCCTCTCTTATGTTTTCTTGTTGTATTTACTTAAATATATGTAACTAAAATACATTAAAAGTGTTAATATTGGCGAATAAGGTGCAATTTGTTAACGTTGAAATGTTAATCAATTAAGATAATAACTATCTTTGCGACATGAAGAAGAAAACGATATGGATTATAGCCATAATAATGGGACTGTCGTTTGTGGTTCTGCTCGGACTGCAGCTCACATACATCCAGGAAATGGCTAATATGAAAAAGGAACAGTTCGACGAGTCGGTGAACCGTGCGCTGTACCAAGCTTCAAGAAACTTGGAGTTGAACCAAACTCTTAAGTACTTGGAGAAGGATGTCAACGAAACTGAGCGCAAAGCCTTTAAGCGTGACTCTGTGGGCACACGTAGTGGTGACTTAGACGATGGCACCGTTCAGCATTCACACCAATATTCGGTGATTGGCAAAGATGGCACCATATACTCTTCGTTCGAGCTAAAGACTATTGCCACACGACCTTCGCAGATGCCAAAGGCTATGATATTGCGCTCAGACCGCAATTCGATTTCTGAGGCAAGCAAGTCGCTACAGGAGATAGTGAAGAATAGATATGTATACCAGAAAGCGCTACTTGACGAGGTTGTTTACAACATCCTCTACCAGGCTTCTGAGAAACCATTGAAGGAACGCATCAACTTCCGACTCCTCGACCAAGATATCAAGGCAGAGCTGATGAACAATGGTATCAACATACCATATCACTTCACCGTCACCACCCATGATGGTCGCGAAGTTTACCGCTGTCCTGACTATACTGGCGATGGCATAGAATATACATACTCGCAGGTGCTCTTCCGCAACGACCCTGCCAACAAGATGGGCATTGTGAAGATTCACTTCCCCGACATGAGTAGCTATATCTATTCGAGCATCCGCTTTATGATACCATCTGTGGTGTTCACATTGGTGCTGCTCGTTACCTTTATCTTCACCATCGTGGTGATATTCCGCCAAAAGAGATATTCGGAGATAAAGAACGACTTCATAAACAATATGACCCATGAGCTCAAGACTCCTATCGCCAGCATCTCGCTTGCTGCCCAGATGCTCAACGACAAGAGCGTTGCAAAGAGCGAGAAGATGATGGAACACCTCGGAGGCGTGATTAACGACGAGACAAAGCGCTTGAGATTCCTCGTTGAGAAGGTGTTGCAGATGTCGATGTTTGACAAGAAGAAGGCGGTATTCAAGAAGAAGGAACTCGACCTCAACGAGATGGTGGAGAATACAGCAAAGTCGTTCTCGCTCAGAGTGGAGCATACTGGCGGTAAGATATATACCGAGATTGAGGCTATCGACTCTACGATGTATGTCGACGAGATGCACTTCCAGAATGTCATCTTCAACCTCATGGACAACGCCGTGAAATATCGCAAGATGGATAAGCCACTCGATGTTTATCTTCGCACATGGAACGACGACGAGCATCTTTACCTCTCTATCCGCGACACAGGATTGGGTATAAAGAAGGAGAACCTTAAGAAGATATTCGATAAGTTCTACCGTGTGCATACAGGAAATGTCCACGATGCCAAGGGCTTCGGTCTCGGCTTGGCTTACGTCCACAAGGTTGTAGACCTTCACGGTGGCGAGATAAAGGTAGAGAGCGAATATGGCAAGGGTACCACCTTCACCATCAAGCTGCCTGTTATAAAAGGGTAGCCATCGTAATCAAATAAAAGAAATCAAATAAAGGAAACCAAATAAAAAAGGAATTAAATAACGAAATAATTAATAAATAAAAAATACAACTATGGAAGAGAATTTGAAAATCTTGTTGTGCGAGGATGATGAAAACCTCGGCATGTTGCTCCGTGAATATCTTCAGGCTAAGGGCTATGAGGCTGTGCTTTGTCCTGATGGCGAAGCTGGTTACAGAGAATTCCAAAAGACAAAGTTCGATATCTGCGTGCTCGACGTGATGATGCCTAAGAAGGATGGTTTCTCGCTCGCACAGGATATTCGCCAGCAGAATGCTGAGTTGCCAATCATCTTCCTCACCGCTAAGACATTGAAGGAAGATATCCTCGAAGGTTTCAAGATTGGTGCCGACGACTATATCACCAAACCTTTCTCTATGGAAGAGCTTGTGATGCGTATCGAGGCTATCCTCAGACGAGTAAAGGGTAAGAAGACTCGCGAGAATACTATCTATCATATAGGTCGCTTCACTTTCGATACTCAGAAGCAACTCCTCTCTATCGGAGATAAGCAGACTAAGCTCACCACAAAGGAGAATGAGCTCCTCGCTCTGCTCTGCGCTCATGCCAACGAAATATTGCAGCGCGACTATGCTTTGAAGACTATCTGGATTGACGACAACTACTTCAACGCTCGCTCTATGGATGTTTACATCACCAAGCTTCGTAAGCACCTTAAGGATGATGATCAGATTGAAATCATCAACATCCATGGTCGTGGCTACAAGCTCATCACACCAGAAGAAGAATAAAACATTTTACTATAAAAATAGCCAACCCTTCCACCTCGGAGGGGCTGGCTTTATTTCATTATACAGCATGACAAGAAAAGAGCGCTACACCTTCATCCTTGATTATTTTGGCAAGAAGATGCCCGTTGTTACCACAGAGCTAAATTTCGGCAACGCCTTCCAGTTACTCGTTGCCACAATGCTTAGTGCGCAATGCACCGACGCCCGTGTAAACATGGTAACGCCAGCCCTCTTTGCTCGCTATCCTAATGCCGCAGAAATGGCGAAGGCAGAAGTGGAGGAAGTATTGGAATATGTGAAGAGCGTTAGCTATCCTAATGCCAAGGCAAAACACCTTGTGGAGATGGCGCAGATGCTCACCGATGCTTATGGTGGCGAGATGCCCGATAGTATTGACGAGCTTACAAAGCTCCCAGGTGTAGGCAGAAAAACAGCCAACGTGATGCTTGCTGTATGGTTTGAGAAACCTGCTATGGCTGTAGACACTCATGTGTTTAGAGTGAGCCATAGGTTAGGGCTTGTTTCCGATTCCGACAACACTCCGCAGAAGGTGGAAACAACATTGATGAAGAATATCCCACCCTCGCTTGCCAGTCGTGCCCACCATTGGCTACTATTGCATGGGCGATATGTATGCAAGAGCCAAAAGCCTAAATGCGATGAATGCGAACTAAAGGCTGTATGCAAACATCCTAATCCTAAATCCTAACTTCATTACTTCCATTTAATTTTTCACTCTTCACTCTTCACTCTTCACTAAAAATGCTTTCCCTACTATTAGCCTCTTTCCTAACCCTCGTAGAACTTAACTGCGAGAACCTCTTCGACTGCCACCACGACAGCCTAAAACAAGACTATGCTTTTCTGCCCGATGGCACATACCATTGGACACCAAACAAGTATTGGAAGAAGCTAAACAACATAGGGCATACAATATTATCGTGTAGCGATTCTACCACGCTAATGTTGCCCGACATCGTAGCCCTAACCGAAGTAGAAAACGACTCCGTGATGCGTGATCTTACTAAGCGTTCGCTATTGCGAAATGCAAAATACGAATATATCATGACCTCTTCGCCCGACATTCGAGGCATCGATGTGGTGCTGATGTATTCGCCAGCATCCTTTCATCCTCTTTTTCATGCCTCCATACCTGTCCCGATGCCGGAGGGCTCACGTCCTACGCGCGATATATTGTATGTGAAGGGCGAGACTCATGCCATAAATAGCTTGCACCTCTTTGTTGTGCATGCACCAAGTAGGGCAGGAGGCGAACTAAGAACAAGGAAATTTCGTATGCTCGTGGCAGAGAAGGTGTGCCATGTCATAGACTCCATCAATAATGCCGATAAGGATGCTCACATCGTTGTCGTGGGCGACTTCAACGACTATGCCAAGGATGCTTCGCTAAAATATTTCAGCAACCATGGTATGACAAACATTTCTGCCTCGGCAAAAGGCAGTAATGGTGCTAAGGGAACTTATAGATATCAAGGAGAGTGGGGAAGTCTTGACCACATATTGATAAATGACAATATGCTGAAAAGACGATTGTCGTGCCGCATCAACGATGCACCATTCCTCACCGAGGAAGATGCAAAGTTTGGCGGACGTAAGCCACGCCGCAACTTAGTTGGCCCATCATGGCGCAATGGCTATAGCGACCATTTGCCATTAGTAGCGGTATTTAGCCATTAGTTGCGGTATTGGCTTTTAGTTTGTTGTATCTTGTGCCCACTTGGTGTTTCTCCATCCGCGTTCAGCCACAGGGTTGATGCTTGGGGCAGAAGTTGTTAGACCAGAGAATTCGTTTACTGTGATGTATGTCGGACCTTGATAATAATAAAGGTACGAATACAGTTTCTCTGTCGATTTCTTATATTTCACAACCTTATTAAGCTGCTTTGTAAACTTAGTCTTCAAAGCCTCGTCTTGGCAAAGATTGTCTACATAGCTGCCAAGGTCGTAGAACATGGCGGTATTGAAACCATCAAGCACCTGCACACTATCTCGCAGCGAAGCGTCGAAAGAATAAGAAGCATTTATCTCCTTCATAATCTTAGCCAAGTCGTCCATTTGTCGGCAGTCGATGGCTGCAATCGAACCATAAGGATAAGAATATGAAGAAAAGAAATTATAGTAGGTATTCACCATCTGACTATAGTCGGGAGTTTGTGAAGCCAATGAGCTCCACATAGCTTTATATGGCATACCGACACCCATAATCTCGCTCGTAGATGCCACCATAAAGTTTGTCACATCCTTCATCTCGTAGGCTGTCTCCACGTTTGCCATATAGCAGTTGTCGAACAATATGTATTGCATCTTGGTATTAGTCTGCTTTATAGCTTCCGAAAGGGTACTGATGTCGATGCGATATTCTTCTAACCCAGAGCCTACAGCTCCCAAGAATCTTGTCAGAGGATAGTTGCCTATCTTGTCTTGCGCATACTGCATGCCATAGGCTTTAGCCATGTTAGGATAATCCAGCCAATCATTTTTGCCTGTCCATCCTGTGCCGTGGCAACCAATAATCATAGCATAGTTCAACGCATTAGAGCGCTCCTTCACCTTATTTATTATTGTGGCTATGCCCTCGGCTGTGGTCCAGTCTTTAGAGAAATAAGATTGTATGGTGTCGTTTTTGCAAACGCCATTCTTATATGTAATCTCGTATAGTTCGGCTTTGCTACTGTTGCTTGCTGCAGCCACAAAGAGTCGAGTATTCTTGAGTCCCTTCTGAGCCTTAATGCCAGCTTTTATGCTATCGAGATTAGCCATTAGCCATTGGTGCAAACTATTGTCGCTCCAAGGCATAAATACCAATATCGACTGCTGCGTATAACCGGTTTCATCCTGCTCGTCTTTATCTGAGCAGGATGAAAATATGGTAGTCATAGCCATCACCATAGCGATGGCTATGAAAGATAGTCGGTTGTGCATACTTTATTTTTTGAGTTCTGCGATAGTCTCTTTCAAGGCAGCAATCTTCTCCTCAGAGTCGCTCTTCTTCTTGCGCTCAAGAGCTACGACAGCCTCAGGAGCGTTAGCCACGAACTTCTCGTTAGATAGCTTCTTGTTGATGCCTGCCAAGAATCCCTCAAGGTGCTTGAGCTGAGCCTCTGCCTTTTCGATTTCAGCAGCCACATCAATCTTGTCGCCAAGTGGTACGGCATATTCTGTTGTGCCAACCATGAATGCTGATGCTGTGCCGTCCTTTTCGTTTACCACAGCAATTTCGTCGAGATTAGCCATCTTAGCCAATACGCAGTTGTAAGCCTCAAGCTCGTTGGCACCCACAATCTGCAACTTCAAAGCCTCGCGTGGCGAGATGTTCTTCTGGTTGCGGATAGTGCGCACGCCACCGATAATCTGCTTCAGCAGTTCGATGTTTGCTGTCAGCGCCTGCTCGTCGGCAGTAGGAGCCTCGAGTTCCAACTTGTCGCTCATGATAGACTCGCCATCCTTGCGCTCGTAGATGTTCTGCCACAACTCTTCGGTGATGAAAGGCATGAATGGGTGGAGCATCTTAAGCAATGTCTCGAAGAAGCGGAGAGTAGCATCGTATGACGCCTTGTCCATAGGCTTCTGATATTCAGGCTTCACCATCTCAAGATACCAAGATGAGAACTCATCCCAGAACAAGCGATATACTGCCATCAAAGCCTCAGAGATACGATACTTCTTAAACAAGTCGTTGACCTCAGCATTCACCTCCTTCAACTTAGCCTCAAACCACTTCACAGCCACCTTGTTAGCCTCTGGCTGCTCGATGTCGGCAGTCTCCCATCCCTTAACCAGGCGGAAGGCATTCCATATCTTGTTGTTGAAGTTGCGTCCCTGCTCGCAGAGACTCTCGTCGAAGAGGATGTCGTTGCCTGCAGGAGCCGAGAGCATCATACCCATACGTACGCCGTCGGCACCAAACTTCTCGATAAGCTCAATAGGGTCAGGCGAGTTGCCGAGCGATTTCGACATCTTGCGACCGAGCTTATCGCGTACGATACCTGTGAAGTATACATTCTTGAATGGGAATTTGCCCATGTATTCCTCGCCAGCCATAATCATACGTGCCACCCAGAAGAAGATGATGTCCGGACCAGTCACCAAGTCGCTTGTAGGATAATAATAGTTTATCTCCTCGTTGTCAGGGTTGTTGATACCGTCGAAGAGCGAGATAGGCCACAACCATGATGAGAACCATGTGTCGAGAGCATCCTCGTCTTGCTTCAAGTCTTCAAGCTTCATATCAGCCTTGCCCGACTTCTGCTGTGCAAGCTTCAAAGCCTCTTCTGCAGTCTCTGCCACTACGAAATCGTCTTCACCCTCGCCATAGAAGTAGGCAGGAATACGATGACCCCACCATAGCTGACGCGAGATACACCAGTCCTGAATGTTGTCGAGCCAGTTCTTGTATGTGGTCTTATATTTTGCAGGATAGAAATTCATTTCGCCATCCATTACAGGAGGCAAAGCGATGTCGGCAAAGTGCTGCATCTTTAGGAACCATTGCAACGAGAGGCGTGGCTCGATTACGGTGTCAGGATTACGCTCCGAATAGCCCACCTTGTTGTTATAGTCTTCTACGCGCTCCATCAATCCTGCAGCCTCAAGATCCTTTGTAATAACCTTGCGGCATTCGAAACGGTCCATGCCTACATATAGTGGCGACTGCTCAGAGATAGTACCGTCGGCATTAAAGATGTCGATAGTCTCAAGGTTGTGAGTCTTGCCGAGCATGTAGTCGTTGGTGTCGTGGGCTGGAGTAACCTTCAGACATCCAGTACCAAACTCTACGTCTACGTAGCGGTCTTCGATAACAGGAATCACTCTGTTTACCATTGGCACGATAACCTTCTTGCCCTTCAGCCATTGGTTCTTTGGGTCCTTAGGGTTGATACACATAGCGGTATCGCCCATGATAGTCTCAGGACGAGTTGTAGCCACTACAGCATAATATCCCTTTGCATCCTTGTGGATTATGTTGCCCTCAGCCTTCAGCGCCTCCTCGTTGTCGAGGGCTGCAAGTCCGTCAACATAATATTTCAGATGATATAGCTTCGACTGCTCGTCTTTGTAAACCACCTCTTCGTTGCTCAAAGCTGTCTGTGCCTTTGGATCCCAGTTTACCATGCGCAAACCACGATAAATGAGTCCCTTGTTGTATAGGTCTACAAACACTTTGATAACGCTCTTCGAACGCTTCTCGTCCATGGTAAAGGCTGTGCGGTCCCAGTCGCACGAAGCACCCAAACGGCGCAACTGCTTAAGGATGATGCCACCATGCTCGTGAGTCCAGTCCCAAGCGTGCTTGAGGAACTCCTCGCGGGTAAGGTCGGTCTTCTTGATGCCCTGCTGAGCGAGGCGGTTTACAACCTTTGCCTCGGTAGCGATACTGGCATGGTCAGTACCTGGCACCCAGCATGCGTTCTTGCCCTCCATGCGTGCACGGCGCACAAGGATATCCTGAATAGTGTTGTTGAGCATGTGTCCCATGTGCAACACACCAGTTACGTTTGGTGGAGGTATTACTATAGTGTATGGTTCTCTACCGTCTGGCTTGCTGCTGAAAAGTTTGTTGTCAAGCCAGTACTGATACCATTTCGACTCCACAGCCTGTGGGTCGTATTTGCTTGCTAATTCCATATTGTTATTTGTTTTACTTGTTTTCTTATTATAAAATCGGTGCAAAATTACGAAATTTTCGCCTAAAACCATTAACTTTGCACAAATAAATAGGGGTAAGGCTCAATAATGAACAAACTATAGCCACAACTCTACAAAAATCATATCATAATGCATACACGTGAAGAAAAACTAAAGGCTTTTGGCAGAATGCTCGATGTGGTAGACACTCTGCGCGAAAAATGTCCTTGGGATCGCAAGCAAACCAACGAGTCGTTGCGACCAAACACCATCGAAGAGGTGTTTGAACTTGCCGATGCCATTTCAAAATCTGATACCCACAACATCTGCAAGGAGCTTGGCGATGTGCTGCTCCATATCTGCTTCTATTCTCGCATAGGTTCCGAGACGGGCGATTTCGATATTGCCGATGTCTGCAATGCCCTTGTCGACAAGCTGATATTCCGTCATCCGCACGTATACCATCCTTCGCAGATTGGCGCTCCCGACCCTAAGCCATTGCCTTATGGCGAAGAGAAGGCTGATAATGCTGATGGTGAAGAGGTGAAAACGGCTCAGCAGGTGATACAAAACTGGGAACAGCTGAAGCTAAAAGAGAAGGATGGCAACAAGACCGTACTCTCGGGTGTGCCTAATGCGCTACCTTCGCTCATCAAAGCTTATCGCATACAGGACAAGGCTCGCAACGTGGGCTTCGATTGGGAAGACAAGGGCGACGTCTGGGCTAAGGTGCGCGAAGAACTTGGCGAACTGGAAACAGAACTTCGCCGCGAAGACCGCGACCGCTCTGAGGCTGAGCTTGGCGACTTCATATTCAGCGTGGTAAATGCTGCACGCCTATATAAGCTCAATCCTGACAACGCTCTTGAGCGCACAAACCAAAAGTTCACTCACCGCTTCAACTATATCGAGGCTAAAGCTAAGGCTGCAGGACGCAACATCAAAGACCTGACTTTGGGCGAAATGGACCAGCTTTGGAACGAGGCTAAAGCGCAGGAGTAGAGTCCGTCCGACTTTACTCACCCCCCGATGACTAAAATGTAAACCCCAAAAAACTTTTGAAATATATGAAGAAAACAATAACACGTTTATCATCATTGTCTGTTGTGGCTTTGATGCTATTTGCAGCCTGCGACTCACGTCATGCTGCACAGCCTGCCGACTCTGATGCCGACACCACTATCACAGAGGCTATTGCCGACAGCTCAGTATACGGCATTGTGGGCGAGGGTACAGCCATGCACACCCTTGAGGTTATTACCGACGTTGGCGACACTCTCGAATTTGTGCTTGCCGATGCCGACGCTGATGTGCCTACAGTTCTTGGTGGTCTTTTGGCTGGCGACCGTGTGGCTGTAGTTTCCCACACGGCTGATGGCGAACAGGTGGCTGACAAGGTTGTCAACATCACATCGCTTTTGGGCAAATGGACCAGCATCGACAAGAGTTTCGAAATTCGCGAAGGAGGCATCGTGGAGTCGACTGTAAAAGCCGAAACAAATCCATGGACCTCGTGGAAACTCAACAATGGCAACATCATCCTTAACTCCGACACTTTCCAGATTGATGTGCTCGGTCCCGACTCTCTATGCCTGGAGACCGCCGACGGCATCTTCGCTTACAAGAGACAACAATAACAGACCATGGAACCATTCAGAGTTCATATCCTCGGTTGCGGTAGCGCCACACCAACATTGAAACATAACTGTTCGTCGCAGATAGTAGAAGTCCGCGGCAAATGCTTCATGGTAGATTGTGGCGAGGGCACCCAAACGCAGTTGCGCTTGTCGCGTATCAAATTCACACGCCTCAGCGCTGTCTTCATCTCACATCTGCATGGCGACCATTGCTTCGGGCTCATAGGCTTAATCTCCACCTTTGGCATGCTTGGTCGCACAGCACCTTTGCATATCTATGCTCCTGCAGGTTTCGAGCCTATGCTCAATGCTATGCTCGAAATGTTTTGTCAGGGACTGGAATACGAGGTGGTGTTTCATGGCGTAGACACCACGCAGAATAAAGTTATCTACGAAGACCGCAGCCTGACCATCGAAACCATACCGCTGTCGCATCGCATAGCATGTTGCGGATTCCTGTTCCGCGAAAAACCAGGCAACAGGCATATCAATCGCGAAATGGTGGACTTCTATCATGTACCTTTGTCGCAGCTCAACAATATCCGTGCTGGAGCCTCGTGGACAACCGAAGAGGGCGACGTTATTCCAAACGAGCGTCTCACATTCCCTGCCGACCCTGTTCGTAGCTACGCCTATTGTTCCGACACCCGCTATATGGCGCAACTATATAAGCTTGTCGAGAATGTCACCTTATTATACCACGAAGCCACCTACGCTTCCGATTCCGAAGATCGTGCTCGTCTCTACTATCATTCCACGGCTGCTCAGGCTGCCCGTGTGGCTCGAGATGCTCATGTCCAGACCCTCATGCTCGGACATTTCTCGTCGCGCTACGAGAATGAGCAAATTCTGTTAGCCGAGGCTCAAGCCATCTTTCCTTGCACCATCCTCGCCAACGAAAAACTCTCGGTGGAGTTGTAGTCCCGGTAGTTTCGTTGTGTTTCGTTTCGACTATTCGCTCCTGCAGTTTCGATTATTCGCATGTGCTTTTTCGATTACTCGCGTGGCGCCTTTCGAGTAGTCACATAAGCTTGTGCGCCTTATCTGCTTTTTAGGGCTTTGTGTGCTGTTGTTGCCGTGTTATTTGCTGTGAGGATTAATGCTTGCTTGTGGCTCGTTGGATTTCTGATGCGAAGTTACAACATTCGGATAGTCTACTGTCCGCTTATGTCCGCTTGTGTCCGAGTTTTAACTTTTAGCCTCGATATTTTAACAATTGGAGTTTTATGGGATAGAGAGGTAGAGATAGAGCTGTGATAGTCAACTTCTGCAGGAAAACCGTCAACTTTCTTAGGAAAAGCGTCAACGAACCAGGAATGAAAAGTCAACTTTCTCAGTTATGGTTGTCGTAGTAAAATTATTGCTGTCCGCTAAAAGCTTTTGACCAATATAAATTAGGGCTGGATTCCTCGC